>Ga0233440_1000661_pt1 | contig 37734 bp, 35 predicted proteins | sample SI_123_September_5_FD_182791 | JGI IMG/M metagenome (GOLD analysis project Ga0233440, IMG submission 182791) | Seawater microbial communities from Saanich Inlet, British Columbia, Canada - SI_123_September2016_120_MG | ecosystem: Environmental > Aquatic > Marine > Inlet | place: Canada: British... | reverse complement strand
ATTAAATTTTATTTAATATTAAATCCAATTTTGTTTCCAACGTGTATATTTTATCTTGCATAAGATTGATTTGTTTTTGCAAATTGAAAATTGAATTAGCAATGTTATTATTAGTATTGTTGTTCTTGGTACTGAAAGAATCAAAATTAGGTTCTTCATATGTATCTAAATTATTAAAGAAATTATTAAAATTGTCTGTTACACTTTTTCCTTGTTTTTCCTCATTTTCAAATGAAACATTTTTTTCAATATTTGTTTCTATTGATTGTAAATCATAATTGCGTTTCATTGTCATCTCTTTTATTCGTTCTTCCATATCATTTGTTGATTCAGGTTTATCTTCTATATTGTCTTCAAATTGTGGAATTTCTGGTTTCTTCAATGTAACCATATTTGTAAAATCATTTTTCATTTCATTAAACCTTGTGTTGAATTCTAATTCTTTTTGTTCTTGAATATCTTTGAATGTAACTGCTTCATTGTGTATTTTAATTTTATTTATTTCATTTGGATAATTGTTTTTTACATATTCAATGATACATTTTATGTATTCTTTATTTAAATAGATTAAAGTTAAATTGGATTTTGTTGAAATATGGTTATTTGAAATATATTTGTAAAAATTATGAATCTCATTCACAACATAATTAGAAATTTGGTCTTTCACTTGATTTTGTTGATTTTTGATAATATTTTTTTCAGACAATAGTTCCCAAATAAGATATACATTTTCTGGTTTTATAAATTCACTTTTTATATTCATAATAATATTAAAGTAATGTTAATTTTAATATGTATTTTTATTATGATTTTTATTGTTTTTATTGTTTTTTTGTTTTCCATGCTTTAATCTTTCTTGTAAATAAATTAATAACTTATCATAGTTTTTTATTTCTTCTATTTCATGAACCTTTAATTTATGTTGTTTATCATAAAACGGAACATAAAACTTTAATGTTTGCAAAATTTCAATTACTACTTTAATAGCATTATTTCTATTTATACATAAACTATATGGATCTATTGAAATTAAATTTTCCCATAATTTTTGATTTTTTGTGTTTATTAATAAATGTCTTGAAAATGAAGTTCTACATTTAATTGACTGATATATATTATTTATATCGTGTGGAACAAAATCGAATTCTAAAGCCATTTATTATTTGATTTTTAAATATATTTTATAATATTCAATTATTTTTATGTTATTATAAAATATTGTTATTTTTGGTTATTTTTTGCTTTTGCTGTTATTTTGGACGATTATAATATATATCTCTAAATTGATTTACATATTTGTCACGAAATAAATTATTTTTTAAATACTTCTTATCAATATTTTCTTCCAACATATTTATTATAAAAAATAAGGAATAAATACCACATTCTGAATTTTCTAATTGATGATGTATTCCAGTTGTGGTATCCATTTCAAAATTCACTTTAGGTTTATGCTGACTACCTTGTAAAATAATTTTGTTAACTAAATGCTTAATCTCTTTGGGCATTTCACTTCCTCCACTGTCAAAATATAATATTTTATTTTCTGGAACATCAATATATAATGAAATCCAATGCTCTCCACCTTTGGTATGTGGGTCAGTATTAAATATAATACCTATTTGATTTTTCCCTTTGCTTAACATTTGACCTAAATTGAAATTGCATAATTCTTCCCAAACACACACACCATTTTCGTTAACCTTTTCTTTGTCAAAATCAATCGGCGATGGTCCAATAAAAGAAAAACTAGGATATGCTAATTCATATTGATACATTACATTAATTATGTCGTGACTAGACAACCATTCATTCTTATTTTTTAACCAACTTGTCGGATATAATGGAGCAAATGAATCTTTCAGTTCATCACTTATTTTCCCAAAATACGCGTTTTGATTTAACCAACATTTTTCTGAATCACATACACTTTTTAAATACTTTTGTAACATTTTATGAATTACACGAGGATTATTGGATTTTATTTTTTCATCATGATGTCGCGCATTCCATAAATCTCTTAATTCAAATAAAGAATCTTTGGAATAACAAGTATAATCATTTATTTCGTTTGGTTTCTTTGGTGCACAATTTACTCCATTTATTTTTTTAATTGATTTATTATATTTTTTTGTCCCTTCTTTTATCTTTACAATTCTTTTTCTTTTTCTTTTTGTTATGTTTGTTTTTCTAAACTTTGTTTTTTTCTTGTAATATTGTTTTCGTTTTTGTTTCAACGTTCGTTTCTTGTATTTGGGTTTTGGATTCTGGATTATTCTTCTTGTCATACTTATTATTGATATTTTTCTTTTCTTTACTCTCTTTTTTTTTAATTCCTTTGTTCTTAAATGACTCATCTTTTAAATTGAATTCCCGTTTTTGTGGGTAAATTATACTTTCTTCGATTTCTTCTGATTGCTTTCTTATTACAAAATTATCCATACTTGTCATTTTGGATTTCTCTTCAGGCATTGAAATTTGTTTCATTATACATGCATCATAATTTTTCAATTCTTCTTGTTTTTCATTTATATTTGTTTCTTGTTCTTGAAACTCTTCGTAATCTTTTTGTAATATTTCTTCTTTGTCTATTAATTTAAAATAACTAATAGATGTTTTGACAAAATTACTAAACGCATAATTTACATCTGGTGTTACAATTTCTCTATCTTCCTTTGAAATTAACAATCGTTTCGCTAAATCATATATTCTTTTTCTGTAAAATTTAATTTCTTTTAAATTTTCTTTTTTTACTTCTGATGAATTTATCATATTATCATACATTTCTTTATTGATTAAACAATCTAATGTAATTTGAGTTATACTCTGATTATTATTAATCTGATTATTATTCATTGACATTAATTACAAATAATAATCATAATTTAATAACTATATCTCCGCATTTTTACTCTTTATATTCCTCTTAATTGGTTCCTTGTATGATTCATAAATAATCCGTTTCCTATTTTATTTGTATTGTGATTTGGGTTACATTCTGAAAATTGTTCTTGTTTAAACAATAATGGATGCGTTTGATGTATTTGTTTTACATTTAAATCATAATTGTATAAATCACTTTTACTTGAAGGAACATATTGGGATTGATTGCATTTTTGAAGTGCATAAACTTGATTTCTTAATACAGATTCATCATTTACGTGTTCACTGTATCCTTTCCAAGGTGCGCGTGAACCTGGATTAAACGCCATACGTTGATTATATGAAGCACGTTTTTCCATTGAATTTGCTTCCAAATCGCTCTGTCTTTTCATTTGAGGATTATCTATTTTATTATATTTTGTCGCCATTGGTGCAAAACTTAAATACGGTTCAAGAGTAAATGTAGGCAAATTTCTGTTGTAAATCCTTGAACTATTCTCATCTTTATATACTGACGCTTTTTCTCTTGTGGACATTTATATATTGTTAGAATATAAAATTAAATTGAAATAAATACAAAATATTTTATGTTAAATGAAAATGTTAAACAATATAGAGATTTTTAAATATACTTTATATATAAATTTATATGTGTGGAATTTTTCTTCTTCTAAATAATTCTTTACAACCAACAAAATCATTGGAGTCATCTGAACCAACAAATCAATACAATGTTGTAAATAATTTATTTATGAAAGGGAAAAATAGAGGACCAGAAAATTCTACTTTGGAAATAATTAATAATAATACTATTTTTGGATTCCATCGTCTCGCAATTAATGGTCTTGATGATAAATCTAATCAACCTTTATGTATTAATGATTGTATCTTAATTTGTAACGGGGAAATCTACAATTATAAAAATTTATATGATATTATTAATGTTGCCCCTATTACTAATTCCGATTGCGAAATTATTATTCATATGTATTTAAAATATGGAATCGACGAAACATTGGTTATGTTAGATGGTGTTTTTGCTTTTGCATTATATGACACAAAAAAAGAACTATTATTTGTTTCAAGAGACCCATATGGGGTTCGCTCTTTGTTTATACACACATCTACATCTTTAAATAATAATGATGTAAAGGGGGAATATTCTTTTGCTTCTGATTTAAAATGTTTTCCTCATAAAAAAAACGATAATATAATTATTTCAAATATATCACAATTTAAACCTGGATATGTATATAAATTCAATAAAAATATAGATAATAAATGGAATTTATATTATACAAAGCAATATCATATCTGCAATTTCTCTTATAACAATTTTAGTTACAATTTTACCAATAAAGAGATGGTTTTGCCTAGTATTTCTAAATATCTTGAAATCGCTGTTATTAAAAGGTGTATCACAACTGAACGTCCTATTGCTTGCCTTCTATCAGGCGGATTAGACAGCAGTTTGATTACCGCATTGGTTGCCAATTATATTCAACAACACGAATTGCAAAACACTCTTGAAACTTTTAGTATCGGATTAAAAGGTGCTCCTGATTTGAAATACGCTAAGATGGTTGCTGATTATTTGGGAACTAAACATACTGAAGTTATTGTTACAGAAGAACAAATGTTTCAAGCAATTCCTGAAGTTATTTATGCAATTGAAACGTATGATGTAACTACCATTCGCGCCAGTATTGGAAACTATTTGGTTGCTAAATTTATTAATCAAAATAGTGATGCAAAAGTTATTTTTAATGGTGATGGTTCTGATGAATTATTTGGCGGTTATTTGTATATGAACAAATGTCCTGATGACATTGAATTTGATATTGAAACACGACGTCTTCTTTCTAATATAAATTATTATGATGTTCTTCGTTCTGATAAATCTATTTCTTCCAATGGTCTTGAACCCCGCACACCATTTTTAGACAAATCTTTTATTAATTATGTATTATCTATTCCTAACAATATTAGAAATCATAATAATCTTGATGCATGTGAAAAATATTTGCTGCGACAAGCATTTTCTAATGATTATTTTTCAAATTATAAAGAAAAATCTTTATTACCTGATGAAATATTGTGGCGTACAAAAGAAGCATTTAGTGATGGAGTTAGTTCTTATTCTTTGTCATTATTTGAAATTTTACAAACAAAAATAAGTAAACATTTGGATTCGGATTCTTTTCCTCCTAATATTGAAACTGAAAAACATTACTATAAAACTATTTTTGATGAACATTTTCCTGGATGTGATGATATTATTCCTGGTTATTGGATGCCAAAATATACTAATAGTGTTTTAAATGACCCTAGCGCTCGCACTTTACAAGATTATCAAAATTGATTTATAAAACATATTAAGTGCGTTAGTTTATTATAATTATACAATGCCTACAGATTACGAAACTAGTATTCTATTGAAACTTGATATGATTATAAACCAAAACAGCGAAATTATAAATTTAATTAGTATAGACAGCGAAAATATAAATAAGTTAATCGCTCGTTTATTTGTAGGATATTTACTAACAAAATACTCTTTTAAAGCATTAAATTATTTTTTCTTCTATTCAGACCCACATAAACCTTACTCTTGAATGAATATCTAAATAATGAATATAAACAAACTCATCGATTTAAAACATATTAAAGATATATTAATATAATTAATTAATTATTCAAACTATTCAAATTAACCTTTTGAAAATAAATAATGTCTGAATTTAAAAAAGGTTCAAATATTATTTGGAATGGTAAAATTTATCAAGTAATTGCTAAAAATTATATTAATAATGAAGTAATTATAAACTATAATAATAATCCAAATCATAGACTAAATTATAAAAATGAAGAAATTACAAAACTATGTAGTATAAATGACTTCATCTTGTTTAAAAATACTATATATAAAATAACAGATATAAAAAAAGAACGCAATAATGTTGTATATGAAATACAAAACGCATTAAAAGAACAAAAAGAAAGGTCTTTACCATATGACACAATTGGTTTAAAACATATTTTAGATGATTATCAAAATAAATTAGGTAATTTTATAACATTTATTTTGAAATTTTATAGAAATAGTTGTACAACAGAAATGTATAATATATTTTATAAAGTAGTTATTCGTTGTAAAATAAAAATTAATAAACTATATAATATACTTAATTACGCTAAAAAAATAATTTCTTCTGATATATTTCAAAAATTAAACATAAAAAATATATATGAAAATCCTTGTAATTTTATTGAAAAAGAATATCAGTTTATCACATATAAAGAATTTATACATATATGTAATGAATTTAAAATTGTTATTAGCGAAGAAGTTAAAGTAGAAAAATGGATTTATTTTTATTTTTTACAAAAAAATAAATTTTATGCAATTAAACATGAATTTATAAAAGATATTGAAAATGAATTTAAAATGTCTGTTAGAAAAATTATAGAAAAGTTACACAAAAAAAATAAATTTATGTATATTGTTATAAACAAAAAAGAATACGCTACAACAGATTATTTATATAATTTTGAAAAGTCTATGGGAGATTTATTCTTAGACCTATATTATGATGTTAATTATGATGTTAATTATGACTATATTACTGGATTAATAGATGAATTTTGTCAAGAAAACAGAATGGATATTTTGATTGGTAGACAAAAAGACGCTATTATCAATTCTGCGAAGAATAAATTTTCCATCATTAATGGACCACCTGGGACGGGCAAAACAACAGTCGTTACGTGCTTATTATACGTCTTAAATATTTTATGTAATATTGAATATGAAAATATAAGTATAATGGCACCAACTGGAAAAGCTTATATGAATATAAAAGATAGTATTTTAAATAAAGGTGCATTTTTTAACGAAACAAAATCGGGAACTTTGCATAAAATATTGTATGGAAACAACAAAAAAAATACAAATAATAAATATATAAACAATGAATATAATAATGATGAAAATAAAAATAATAATAAGATAGATGTAATTGTTGTTGATGAAGTTTCTATGATTGATAATTTTTTATTAAATGACCTTTTAAAAAAATGCAAAAAAGAAAATTGTCGTCTAATATTTTTAGGTGATGATAAACAACTACCATCTGTTAAAGCAGGAATTATATTAAAAAAACTCATTAATTGTGATTATTTTGACGAAAATGTAAATAAATTAAATAAAATACACCGTCAATCTGGTGGATTATTATTGGACTCAATTTATAAAATGACTAGAAACGAAATAATTGCTTATAATACTGTAAATGATAATACATTATATTTGAAAAATATTAATGAAATAAATGAAGATAATATTCATCATCAATTACAAAATTTAATTAGTGATAACAATCTGAATATTGATAATTGCAAATTTATTTGCCCTTTCAAAACAGATAATAAATTTATTCATACAGGAAGAATAAATAGTATTTTACAAAACATATTCAACCCTATTTTAGAGGCAAATTATAAAGCAAATGTGAAATATAATAAAATACCGTTTCGTCCAAATGACAAAATTATTAGAACTGAAAACAGTTACGATGATAATATAATGAGGGCCAACGGTCAAGAAGCAACTATTGTAAACTATGATGGAAACATGATTGATATATTATATGAAGGGGATGAAAATAAAGTAAAAATTGATATCCATGAATTATACGATGCGTTTGAATTAAATTATTGTATCACTACACATAAATCACAAGGCAGTCAATATGAAAATGTTATATATCTAATTGATGATAAAGCAACCGATTTTTTTGTTGACCATACAAATATTTACACAGCTATATCACGAGCTAAAAGCAGATGCATTATATATACCAATTTAAATAAGTTTGAAAAATATCAAAAAAAATATAGTGATAGAGTATCGCTTTTTATGGAAGAATTTAATGAATATGATATTATGTAAAACAATTATTTTAAATTTGATTTTTAATATTTGTGTATAATATAATAAAAATGTCTGAAGAGTCGTTTTTTAATTTTATTATATTATTTTCTTATTTTGTCCTATTTTCTTCTTATTTTGGATTGAGTCTAATTGCTCCCCATTATTTGAACCTATTTGAAACCTATATGAAGCTATATATTTGCGTTTCTTTGTTAATTCGGTTTAATCCTCTCCGTAAAAAATCTTTAAACACATTAGATAGAAAAATTGGATTTAGTGCTGGTATTTTACTTTTGTCTACTACTTTATTAAATTCATATAAAATTAAAGTTATTCACTTTATGGAATCCCATTTTGTCAACAATGAATTGATTTAAAAATATTTATTTCACACATATATTACAATGTTTCATTGCGTAATAATTGTCTTCTTCATAACAAATACAACACATACATACATTTTTGTTTAATTTAGTGATTTCCATTCAAGTTACATATATTATAAATTATACTTTATATATTTTTATAATATATTTTTATAATATATTTTTACTTTGAAAGAAAATCCATTGCTGTCAATAATATAATTTCTTCGTTTGACAATTTTTGAAATATAATATAATCATCTAACATTAGTTGGAATAAACGATTTCCAAAAACAGATTTACATAATATTGATAACCCATTATCTGATATTTTAGTCTCACAAAATAACGCACCAGAACTCAATTTAAGCGGCTCTTGTTTTAAAGATATCCACCTCAAATAAGTCCCATATTTTAAATCACTAACTTCATCAACATATTTATAACCTTTTAACGACCTTCTGATTTTTATGGAGTCTTCTTTCGATAAATCTAATTCTTCAATAATTTCTTTTATCATTCGCGCCATTTTTTCGCTGTTCAGACCTAACAAATACTTATTTTCTTCATTATTGAATGCTTTTTGAATTTGCTCATCGCTTATTTCCATTTTTATATAGAAGTATTATATATTTTACTTCTATATAATCTATCTTTATTTATTTATCCTTTTATTGATTTTACCAAGAACTAAACATACCACTACCATCATTGGCTGCTACAGGTTCAAATTCTTCTTGCATTGGTAGTTGCATTTGATTAGATTGGACGTTATTTGCCATCATATTGTTGGCAGTGGTTGTCGTTTGTGATGTTGGAGGAGTATTCATTGGAAGTTGACTAATAGGTGTGCTATTCATCGCCATATTGTCGGCATTTGCGTGCAGTTGGGATGATTGCTGTTGTTGTTGCGCCAATGGTTGAGAAACTTTGACATTATTGTTTCCTGCTTTGGCGGGTTGAGATGTTAATCCTTCGCGGCCTTCCCATAATTGCATTACTCGATCACTTAAAATACTTACCTTTTCACCTAATTTTGTTTGCAAGCTCAATGTAATCATTAAAACAGCTAATATGATGTATACAATATTGAATTCTGGGTATTTTTCACCACTAAATGTAGGAATAAAAGTATTAATACGATGAATAAGGAGCAATCCAATAAACATCACAATTACTTGAAGAACAACCTCGGCACCTATTTCAACAGAACCTTTTGATTCATCTGCTTCAGGAACATATTTAGACATTGTTTTATTTAATAATACAACAGGAGAAACCGATAATAAAGCATATTGAACTATATTCATCATATCTGATTTAGAATCATCGTTCATATTAAAAACATGTTTTAAAAAATCTTTGGAAGTATCTAAACTACTCATAATCTTTGTATGATTTATATTAAGATTTTAATTATTAAATATTTAATTTAAACTTTAAATTTCATTATTATTCTTTTAAATTTTTATTATTATTATATTTTTTTAAAATATATTTTACAAAATTTGAATATAAAAATTGTTTCAAAATATAATATATTATTATTTCATTGAAATGTTGAAAAAAACCTTAGAAATCAATAAATATAAATCACGCAATAAATATTCTACCGATTTAAGTAGTAACTATTACCATGAAGAATTCCAATATTTGAATTTACTTGAAGATATTTTGAATGATGGAACTTTACAAGAAGGACGAAATGGTTTCACTAAATGTGTTTTTGGTTCAGCACTTAATTTTTCATTAGAAAACAATAAAATTCCTATACTGACTACCAAAAAAACTGCTTGGAAAACTTGTCTAAAAGAACTTTTGTGGTTTATTAAAGGTCAAACAAGTAATAAAATTTTAAACGACCAAAAAGTACATATTTGGGACGGTAATGCTACATCTGATTTTAAAGAATCTCGTGGCTTAAGTCATTATAAAGAAGCCGATTTGGGTCCTTTATATGGTTACCAATGGCGATTTTTTAACGCTAATTATGACGATTGTGACTCTAATTATGACGGCAAAGGTATTGACCAATTACAAGAAGTTATTGATTGTTTAAAAGACCCAGAAAAGCGATATTCTAGACGACTTGTTGTTTCGGCATGGAATCCTTGTCAAATTAATGAAGGTGTCTTACCACCTTGTCATGTGTTATTTCAATTTAATGTGATTGATAATAAATTAAGTTGTAGTTTATATCAAAGAAGTTGTGATTGTGCTTTAGGACAACCGTTTAATATTGCTTCTTATAGTTTTTTAACTCATTTAATTGCTAAACATTGTGATTTGGAACCATACGAGTTTATTCATTATGTCGGAAACGCACATATTTATGAACCTCATTTAGAACAAATGAAAGAACAAATTGAACGCAATCCTAAAAATTTTCCAACAATTGAAATTCTAAATAAACGGGAAAATATTAATGATTATGTTTTGAGCGATTTTAAAATAAATGATTATCAACATCACGCACAAATAAAAATGGATATGGTTGCATAATTTAAGGTTTAATAAAAATAATTTTGGTGCGGAACAAATATAAAGATATAATATTTAATTATTTTATTATGAGTAGTTCAAGAGCGATGGCATCCGCGCAACAAAAACGTGTTACTATGCAAAAATCAATTGTACCAGTAAATAATAGTAACCCTAGAAAATCTATTGCATCAAGAGGAAGATTTAATACTAATCCTAGAAAAAAACAATTGTTACAACAGCAGCAACAACAGCAGCAGCAACAGCAGCAACAACAGCAGCAACAGCAACAACAAATGATTCCACAACAACAACAAATGATGCCGCCACAAAATGACCAATTTATTCAAATGCTAATGCAAAACAATTCAAGTTCAAATTCAAATTCAAATTCAAATTATAGTCCAATGTCTTTTCAAAGTCCTTCACCAGTAAAATCAAATAAAAAAATTCATATTAACCAAGTAGTTAGTGTTTTATCACAAAAAATAGCTCACATAGAAAGGGTTATGTTTGGGGGAAATGAAAATGAAGTAAATATAAATATTCCTTTTACAAGACAAAACGATTCAGAACTTGAACTTGATAATTCAGTTTTAGCGGCAATTATTGAACGTATTGAACATCTTGAAAAACACGTTTCCAAATACAAAGAATTAATTGATTCTAATACAAAGGCAATTATTGAACTTCAATGTCAAAATGAAGAACCAGAAGAAGAATGTGATGACGAAGAAGAATGTGATGACGAAGAAGAATGTGATGACGAAGAAGAATGTGATGACGAAGAAGAACAAGAAGAAGAATTTGACGTCCAAAATAATACACAAAATGTAAATCTTATTGTTGAAGATGTGAGCGATAGTGAAGAAAATACTCATCATAATATCAATTACTTTGAGAATAATCGTCTTTTTGTGAAACCTACATTTTAATCTAAAAACATAATTCGTTTTTTAACTTATTTATTATTATAAATTTTATATAAATATATGAAAACTATAATCAACATTTTTATTTTTTGCCTTATTTTATTTGTTTATTTACATATTCAATATCATTTAAAAACTAGCAATGACCTAGAAATATATGAAATAGAAGAACCATCTAAACAAAAATTTGAAGAAATATGTGACATTAGACAACCTACTATTTTTCAACTTAATAACGAAAATTTAGTAAATGAAACTAATATCACTAACATATTAAATAAATATTACGCTTTTGATATGAAAATTAGAAACATAAATGATATTCATAAAAAAGAAGAAGAAACTTATATGTCTTTACCGTTACACACTTTAAATAAATTATTGACTGATGATAATTCGGCGTCCTATTTTTCAGAAAATAATTCAGACTTTTTAAAAGAGACTGGTGTTGCTAAAATTTTTAAATATAATGATGAATTTTTTCGACCTCATATGGTTTCAAATTGTTATTATGATATTTTAAGAGGTAGTGATAAATGTCATACTCCATTTAGGTATGAAATAAATCATCGCAACTTTTTTATGCCTACACAAGGAACTATGAAAATAAAATTGGCCCCGCCAAAGAGCATAAAATATTTATTTCCAAATTATGATTATGAAAACTTTGAATTTTCTTCGCCAATTAATCCCTGGAATGTCCAACCTCAATATTTATCTGAATTTGATAAAGTTAAATGTCTTGAATTTGATTTAAATGTAGGATGTACACTTTTTATACCTCCTTATTGGTGGTATAGCATTATATTTAGCGAAAATAGTTCATTGTCTATTATGAAATATAGAACTTATATGAATAATCTTACTATTAGTCCATATATATTTATGTATGCGTTACAAGTTCAAAACATTCGTAGAAAATCGAATAATGTAAAAAATATAGCTATAGAAAGCAAAAATGTTGAAAATGTTGAAAATGTTGAAAATAATGAAGCACAAAATAATAAAAATGAAAATGAAAATGTTGAAAATAATGAAAATAACATTGAACCTTATCAATAATTTTTTATAAATAGTATATATAATGTTCAATTTTTTGAAAAAAGCACTTTCTTTGAAAGTAACGTCTAAACCAAAATCTAGAAAATCTAAACCATGCTGCGGAGGAAAACGCAAATGTAAAGGAAAACGCAAATGTAAAACATTGAAAACAAAATCATCTTATAAAAAAACGAGAAGAAACAAGAAAAATAAAAGGTTGATGAAAGGTGGTAAATGAGGCGGAATTCCTGTCGGAGGAACGCAAATTGGAGGTGGTTGATCTAGTTTCTTCTAAAACTGTTACTTGTTTAGCATTTGTTTGTATTTTATTACTGGGATGACAATCAAACAGTTTATATTATTTTTGTTTAATTTGATAAAGTTTTAAAAACAAACATAAAGATATTTTATTAATAATATTAATAACAAATTGTTAATATTATTATGACTACTAGTGACCAATATTTAAAAATAAATATTAATGATTCCGAATACATTTCATGGGAAATTGTTGATTCTATTGATTTTTCTAAATGTGAAAATATAATTGTGAATCCATTTTCATCAAAATTATTTTCAAATGATGTTTTCTCATTTGAAAATAATACAAATAATACAAAGGTTAATATTATTCATTCTAGTATTCGGTGTGGGTCTCCTATGCCAGGAGTTATTATTTTATCTGATAATAAAACATATGGTAAATATGGTAAAAAAATGCTGTATAAATGCATTCCTGATGATAAACGTTTGCCTCATTTTTTGATTCCATATACGATGAAACAAATTGAATTTTCAAAAAATTTTAAAAACAAATATGTTACTTTCTCTTACCTTAATTGGGACCATAAGCATCCATATGGTATCCTAAATAGTACAATTGGTGACATTGATATTTTAGACAATTTTTACGAATATCAATTATTTTGTAAAAGTTTAAATGCATCTATCCAGACATTCAATAAAAATACAATAAATTCCATAAAGAATACATCTCACGATGAAATAATTGATACCATAATGAACAAATATGATTCTATTGAAGACCGGACTGATTCTAAATGGTGTATATTTTCAATTGACCCTTCTCATTGTCTTGATTTTGATGACGCCTTTAGTATTATTCCGATCAACGAAAATAAATTTCAAATTAGTATCTATATTTCTAACGTCACAATTTGGATGGATATTTTAAATTTATGGGAAAGTTTTTCTCGTAGAATATCTACTATATATTTACCTGATAAAAAGCGACCAATGTTGCCAACTATTTTGTCTGATTGCTTATGTAGCTTACAAAAAAATGTTCGTCGAGTTGCGTTTGTTATGGATTTTACTGTTGAAAATGGGGATATTACAAGTTCATCATTATCAAACGCACTTATAAAAGTTTCCAATAATTATGTTTACGAAGAAAAGGACCTAATTGAAAATAATCATTACGCTCTTTTATTTAAACAAACAAAAATTTTGTGTAAAAAATATAAATACATTAATACCATCAGAAATAGTCATGATTTAGTTTCATATTTGATGATTTTAATGAATTCTCAATGTGCGCTAAAAATGAAAAAATATAAATGTGGATTGTTTAGGTCTACTCTTATGAAAAGTATGGATATTTTACCAGACCATTTACCTGAAGATATTTCTAAATTCATAACCATATGGAAGAGCGCAACTGGCATTTATATTGACGGTAAAAATATAGACAATATTGAAGTTACTATGCGTCATAATTTGCTGCATTTGGATTCTTATATACATATTACAAGTCCAATTAGACGAATAAGTGACCTGTTAAATATAATCATTTTACAAAAAAATATGAATATAATACAATTGTCTGAATGTGCCCACCAATTTTACGATAATTGGCTTCTACAATTAGACTATATTAACACCACAATGAGAAGCATTCGTAAATTACAATATGACTGTAATTTGCTTAATATGTGTACCAATAATGAAAGCACAATGGAAGAGATTTATGAAGGTTACATTTTTGATAAAATTAAACGCAATGATGGACTGTTTCAATATATAATTTACTTGCCAAAATTGAAATTAACATCAAGAATTACAATGAGAAACGATTTTGAAGATTATTCTGTTAAAAAATTCAAACTTTATCTATTTCATGATGAAACGCACTTTAAAAGGAAAATTCGCTTTCATTGTGTCGAAGAACTTTCTTAGAAAATGTGAAGAACATTCTTAGAACTTTCTTAGAAAATGTGAAGAACATTCTTAGAAATTTCTTAGAAAATATGAAGAAAATATGAAGAAAATATGAAGAAAATATCAACTCATATTTTACTCCAAAGTGTGTTGCAAATTATTTCCATAAAAAGAACAAAATAGTTTTATATTTTATCATTTGAAATCAATCACAAATATAAAACTACTAAGCTAACTACCAATACATAAAAATACATTTATTTTAAAAATAAGGTGTTTTTATTTTTTATTTTTTGTTACTGGTTTTGGGTTGTATTTAAATAAAGAAAATCCTTGAAATATTTTCAGTAAGAAAAAAACACTTTATTTGAAGACTTTTCACAAATCCTTGAAAATGGACATTTATAAATGTCCAAAATTGAGAATCCAAAATACTTTCCATTAAAATATATTTTTTTTATTGTTACCATAATTTTTAAACTAAATATTCATTTTTAGAGCATTATGGTAACAATTCATTTTTTCGTGTTTTTGGACCCCGTTTTTTCAAAATTTGCGATTTTGGACATTTTTAAAAAATGTGTAACAAAAATCTACCAATCTACTACATTACTTATTTTGATGTAATTGTTGAATAATTTAAATTTATTTTTATGACGATAAATTTTTTAAAACTGGTAGTTTGTAACAAAAAATAACATTTTTTCTGAAAAATATGATAAATTAAAATTTATAAACCATAAATGTATTGTAACACTCGATGTAACACTCGAAAAAAATGTTTGAAGTAATAATTTAGGAAAAGTAACTTAAAAATATATATTATTATATTAAATATGGAAGAAAATTTTAGATTCATTTGTGAAGAGTGCAATTATCTGACACACGACAAATCTAATTATAATAAACATTTTAAAACAAACAAACATTTAAATAAAATTAGAGGAACATCTATTTATGAAAATAAAATAAATCAATGTAAAGTTTGCAATAAAAAATTTAATAATAGAACTTCTTTATGGAGACATAAAAAAAAATGTTTTATTGATAATGGATTCGAAGAATCCGATAGTGAGTATAATAGTTTGTCAGATGATGACGAATGTGAGAATGAAGATGAAGAATATTATGACGAAGAATCTCATGATAAATCAGAAACCGATTGTGAAAACAATTGTGAAAGCGAAAGTGACGACGAATTTGAAGAAGAAAGGAAACAAGGCAGTGCAAAAGGCTTCCAAAAAATTATAAAAATGCTTATTAAAGAAAATAGTGAGTTTAAAGACACCATTATGATGCAACAACAACAACAAAATGAAACTAATAAGATAATGATGGAATTAGTTAAAAGCACTACTAACGGTAATAGTAACAGCAGTATGACTAGCACTACTAACGGTATTACTAACGGTAATAATAACGTTAATAATCTTGTTATTAATAATAATAGCAATACCACCAACAATAATTTTAATTTGAATTTCTTTTTGAACGAAACTTGTAAAGATGCTATGAACATTGAAGAATTTATGGATTCAATTGAAATCACCATTCCTGACCTTCAACGTTTAGGAAAGTGCGGTTATGTTGAAGCATTGTCTGACTTATTAATTACTCATTTGAAAAATATTGAATATACACGAAGACCTATGCACTGTAGTGATGTTAAACGTGAAACTATTTACATCAGAGATAAACGCAAATGGGAAAAAGAAAACGAACAAAAAGAACGAATACACGAATTATTACACTGTGTCACAAGAATGAATACGATTGCTTTACAAGGTATTTACCAAAAAAAATATCCACACTGCTTAACTAATCACAAATCTAAAGAACATAAAGAATATGGTGAAATCGCATATAACGCCTTCGGAGGAAGCAAAGGTGACGCCGATAAATTGAATAAATATATTATAAAAAATCTTATCAAAGAAATCAAAATTGAAAAATATTGGCCTCAAATTAAATAATTTGTTTGTTTTTTAATCTATACATATTAAGAAATGAAAAATTAGTTTTTCATTTTTATTCCTATTTTATATTTGTATTATTTTGCCGCGTTAAATAAATAATTATATAATATTTAGTAAAAAAAAATATATTTTCAATATATATATAAATGATACAACTCAAGAACGAGAATGTACAAGAAAAGAAAGTTGAACTGGTTCAAGAATCAGCAGACACTTCCGATGCTTTATCTGTATCTACCCCTGCTCCTCCTCCTGTGGAGAATTTACCAAAGGTAAAAGTTTGTCATAATTTGAAAAAATTGGCTTCGTTTAAGCAAATAAAGAAGAACTATAAGTTGCAATCTCAAAAGGATATTTTTGTCAGCGATGTTAAATCATTGTTGCAACATTTAGACAAAGATGAACACGAATACGACATTGAATTGTTGATTGAAGTGTTGAATGCTTGTGAAGAATTCTTTATTTACGGGAACAAAGAAGAAAGAAATCAATGCAAAGTTGATGCTATTAATGAACTTATGATTGATTATTTCGGCAACCAACAAGTATTGAATAAATTTATTTGTACCATTAAAAACCAAATTAAGAAATCTAATTTCTTTAAGAGAAACTTTAAAAAAATAAAGAATTTTTTTTTGTAAAGTGGTATTTCAAAAAATCTTGGAAAAAAACTTGGAAAAAAATCATTATCGATTTATCAACTAGTGTGGTAGCTGATTTATTTTATAAATTATTCTTTCGAAGACTTATTTTTTTAGCACCTTTGTTAATTCTTGCATAAATTATAACCTTATGTTTATAATTTATTGTCTATTTTAGTTTATTCATTTTCATTTATGTATTGCTAAAATACGCCCAAATTTTATTTTTTGGTTCTCTATAATCTCGCCTCAAAAATGCTTCCAAATTTGCCGGATAATGTGCTTTTACATAATCTTCCATATTGGTTACTCCCATTGAACTATTACACGCCTGACATACCGGCATTAAATTATCTACTACCACTTCTCCTCTATTGTATTCCGATATAATATGCCCCGCAACAAAATCCTTGGCGTTTATTTCTGATATTCTACAACATATACACTTTGTTGTTGCTACATTCTTTCCTACATAACAGTCCCAAGAATCATTTTTTACTTTCTTTGGAATTTTCTTCTTTTTCGAATACGAGGATGTTGATTTAATGATTTTCCCCGTATATTCTTCCACTATCTTTTTCGCCCATTGAAAACCATATTCTTCACTCGGTTGATACGAAAATAATCCCAAGTAGAACCCGACCTCTTTAGCCGTTTTATACATACTATCATTCACTTTGTAACTAGTTTGAAACACATTCGCATCCCATTTGCTTAATTTTTCATTGTAATTTCTGACTAACTCTTGTAATTCATCGACTTCCTTTATATCTCCTTGCTCACATATGTAAGCTAAAGATTCTTGAAAATAATTGTAAAATAAGTGCGGTCTTCTTGCTTTCGTGTTTTTCGCCCAGATTTTAGGATATAATAGTTGAAAATTAAGCGCAACTGTTTCGGGTATTTGCTTATCTACGTTCTCAAATAGCGAAAAATCCGGCAACGGTGTGTTCTTGTTTATCATTTCATAATTTAATTTTAATTCTTCATATGTATCTACATTTACTATTAAGACATACGTTTCAATATTGTGTCCATGAGTAGTATATAAGGTTTCCATCGCAGCTAAACGATGTTGTCCATCTATCAACCAATATTGGTCCTTATAATGATGAATATTTAGCGGATTAGAAGCACTAAAATTGAAAAAATTGTGCTTCTTGAAAAAATCGAGTTGTAAATTGACAATATCATTAACCTTGTTATTGTCAATTATTCTTTGTATTTCTGGTTTTAAAATTTTTAACGATTTTAAAACGGTTGTCTTCATTATTTTCATTTGCGTGTTGTTGAGTTGTAACATTATTTGCTTTACTATTTAGTATTATATAGTTTATAGTTTATCGCTTATATTGTTTCTTCTTGCGAGTTCTTTTATGTTTCTTTATTGTTTTCTTCTTTTTACTCCTTTTGGATTTATTTTTGGTTTTCCTTTTGGTCTTTTTATTATTTAACCTTGTTCTTCTTTTTCTATTTTTGCGAGATTTTTTATTTTTTCCTCCTTTTGATGATGATGCTCCTAGTGTAAATGATGATGATGCTCCTTGTGCTTTTGATGATGATGATGGTGGTGGTGGTGGTAATGGTGTTGATGCTCCTTGTGCTGTTGATGATGATGATGTTGATGCTCCTTGTGTTGATACTCCTTGTGTTGATGTTGATGCTCCTAGTTTTAATAAATAAGTTAGTAAGTCCTCTTTCACTTTTTCTGGGACAAAATTTGGTTCATCAAATTTGTTTTGTTCTGTATCTATTTTTTTTACACAACTTATAAGTTTTTTACTATATTCTTTTATTGTACTTTTGATTTCAGATATTTTTTTTTTTGCGTTATTAATTTGTTCTAACTCATTTTTCGTTATAAGTTTCTCTTCAGTCTTATTTAATTTTGAATTTTTTTGAATTTTTTCAAGTATCCTAAGAAATATATTTTCTTTTTGTGGTAGTTTTGTTTTAATACTATCAATAATAGTTGTTTTTTCTTCACCCAATTTTGCAATATCGCTGTTTATACTGTCTTTTTTTTCTCTCAATTGTTCCAATTCTGATGTATCTGCATATGAAGTTTGATTACTTGATGTTCCAGACCTATTTCCAGTTCTTTTACTTTGAGTTGGTTGTTTTAAAGCATTAATTTTTTTTGTGAAATCTTTTTTGAATTCTTCAATTAACTCATCAGATTTCGTTATTAACTCATTCAAAAACGTTGAGAAATTATCATTATTATAATTTATATTAGATGCTACTGTTGATGCCTTTTCAAGTTTTTTTTTACGTTCTTCCAAACTATTTATATTTTCCTTTAAATATTTATGTATACCTGAATTACCTTGTTGCCATTCCATCCATGCCTTAACACTAAAATTACCAAATTTGGTAAATTGCTTAGAAATAGGAACATTAGTTTTAAAAACTTTTTTTAATTTATCAATAATACCATTAGGAGGAAGGGGAAAAGCATATTCTAAAAAAGCGTCACTTATGTTTTCATTAAAATCAATTAATGAATGCAGTTTTGCAACATTTATTCTTATTATGTCAAATTTATTTTTATCTTCTTCATTTATTTCAGAATCAGATTTTTCTTCTTCATTATCATCAGCTGGATACATAATGCTTATTTCACCTAAGTGTGTATTTAATTCGGTGTCTGCATCTTCATAAAGTTCATCAATACCATATCCCGCAAATCTATCTCTAAATTTGATAAAATCTTGTTTGACTTTTAAAATTTCATTTAAACACAATTTTTTATAATCATTTTTAGTTGTTAATAACATTGCACTTGAGCAAACAGTTACTTCCTTGTTCATTTTTGTATCCATTAAAATATAAATATTGTCTTCGCTAGTTTCGTCTTCGTATTGCCCGGATGATGCTTTAAAAAACACATTTAATGGTTTTGATTTTTCTACTTCTTCTTTTAAAAAATTATCAATCATAAACGCAATACTTAAACAAAGTCTATCTTCTGTATAAAAGGATATTGGATGTTCTAAATTTATGAGATACGCTGTGATAATTTGATATAAATCACCTTGAGTTTTTAATTTCGTCAATATTATTATAATGTCATTTTTATTAGCAGGACTTGGACTTTGCAAATCGTGTATTTGTTGTGCTGTATTTATAATTTGTTTCACTTTATCGTTTTGAGAGTAAGTTTCTGATTGAGGAGCTACTATAGCTACTATAGCTTGTGAAACTATTTCTACTGTATTTGTTGTAAAATAAAAATCAATATTATTTTCATTTCCTTCTACGAGTAAAATGAATTTAACCCCAACAATAATATTATTATTATCACTAATCCAATTAAAATCATTTATTGGTTCTGTAATACCAAATAAATATTTCAATACTAATTGGTAGGCTGTTATATATATTTTTTTTAAATATTCTTCATTTAATTTTTCATTTAATGAAAAATCTACAACTTGTTCTAATGATCTTACAATTGGGTCCATTTTTTTTGCTAATGTTTTAATTTCTTCAAGAAATTTAAATTTTAATTTTTCATCAATTTTGGCAAGAAATTGGTTAGAATATGATTTGAAATTATCCAAACTATCTAAAACAGATATAGGATAAACAGTTGAACTTTCTCTCACCAATTCATTCAAAAATACACCAAGACATACAGTATATGTTAAACCCATATCTTTACAAATATGTTGCAACATGTTGTAATTATTTTTTGGATTTTCATCTTTGCGTATAAAATACATATAGTTGTCTTCAAGTGAAAAATCGCTATTTTCATTTTGTGATATTTTTGGGATGACATAGTAATTGTTTAATATTGAATTCTTTTTATCTTTATTTATTTTTTCATTTATTTTTAAGATAAAAGACCCAAGTTCATTATCTTTAATATACGATGAAAATGTTTTTTTTGTATCAATTCCGTCTAATGCGAGTGTTTTTTTTAAAACTGAACCTTCACTATGAAGATTGCGTTGGAGTATTTGAGAATATTGTTCTAATACATTAGATTGGTGAAAATATTCTGTTTGTATGGGATATGTAGAAGATTGAGATGTTTGAGATGTTTGTTCTTGTGGAGCTATTAAACTTCCCATTTTATCTATAATATCTTTTTTAGGAGGAGGTTGAAGATAAACCGCACGAGTGCCTTTCAAAAAATCATGATAGCTGTCATTTTTCGAAAAAATATCTTTTATAATATTTATCTTTTCATCTGGTGTTTTTTCTTCTTCTTCTTCCATTGTTTTATCTTCTTCTTTTTCTTCTTCCATTGGTTCTCCTTTTTCTTCTTCTTTTGTAACTTCTATTTCATTATTATCTACTGCAACATCCATTTCTGTATTGTCTTTTTCTTGTGTTGATTTTACTCTTTTTAAATCTGGTGATGCTTCTTTTCCTTCTTTGTTTCCTCTTCCTCTTTTGTTTATTCCTTCGTTTTTTTCATATTCCTTAATAACTCCACCAGATTGTTCACCAGATTTTGTTTCATCTGACTTAAATTGGTTTTTAAATGAAATAAAATCATAATCTGTATCTGAAATAAAATCATAATCTTTATCTATATTATTTGTGTATAATGAATCATTATATAATTCATCAATCATATTTTGATAGTATTCGTCTTTAGGAATACTATAATCTTTATATAGTTGTTCATATAGTTCCCATTGGTAAACGCAGTATGAAATATAATCCATAATATTTTCTTCGTTTTCTTCGTTCAATATATAATTGATATCAATGTATTCTAATATTTCGTCAATTTCGTGATCTTCTTCTTCTTTTTCTTCTTTTTCTTCTTCTTCTTGTGTAGGAGGAAATAAATATTGTCCTGTATTTTTTCTACTATAAATTTTTTGTAAATTTGGCGCTTCCCGTGTCTTTTTAGTTGGATCAATTGGTTCAATTGTATTGGGGTATTTTTGACTAGGTGGTGGTGGTGGTGGTGTTTTAAATCTATATAAACCATTTGTATCTCCATGTGATGGTTGATGATTGTTATCGCCGGTGCTGGCGATTACTTTATTATAATTACCTTCGACTTCGACATCGACACTAGAGGAATTATTATCACCATGGTTCTCACCATGGTTCTCACCATAGTGCATCCCTCCAGTGAGAATATTATTTTCATTACCTCTGATACTAATGTTTTTAATGGTGGAGTTATTTAAGTCATGTATATGTTTTTTATTACCTTTACCTTTATGTTTATGACTTACTTTCTTATGAGTATGATTATTATTTTTACCTTTTCTCCTATATTTTTTACTTCCTTTTGTCATAATAAAATTGATATATAATATAATATACTATTTAAATTCAAAAATTAATCCAAATATTTTCAAAAAATAAAATCCAAAATAAGTATAAATGGGGTTCTTTAGTAAATTACTAAATGTTGCGTTATTTGTCGCCAATGTAAATGCCCTACGATTAATGCAATACAATGTGGAGTGGTTATTTATAGATTACTATAAAAGTGCGGATTGTCCTGGTAATGGATGTTCTTGGCATAATGAATCCGTTGCCTACGACCATTTATACCAAATAGGTACCATAATTGACGAGGTTAATCCGGACATAATAAATGTTTGCGAAGTGGAGGGAATAAATGAACTAAATATTCTTCAAGAATCGCTAAACAAATCGGATGAATATAATTCGTATTTGCTAAAAGGAACCGATACAAGCACCGGACAAAATGTCGGATTAATATCCAAAATAGCACCAAATAGTGACCTAATAAGGACTGAAAATCGTGAATCATATCCAGTGACATTTTCAAGTTGTGATTATACAGGAGAAGGAGGGACAGAAGGTGTAAGCAAGCATTTTGTAACAACATTTGACTGGCAAGGTATTAAAATAGCGTACATATCGTTACATTTGTTAGCATTTCCAGACCGAGTAGATAGATGTGTAAAACGCGAAGGTCAGGCAATGGTGATACAAGATTTAATTATAGAATATGTGAAACAAGGTTATGAAATATTGGTAATAGGAGATATGAATGATTATGATAATGAAATAAACGACAAAAATGACGACAAACCGATATCCCAAGTGTTGAATATATTAAAAGGGGAATATTCGGATGGTGTGTATAAATTGACGAATTTAAATTCATTGTTGGCGAAAGAAGAGCGGTATTCGGATTGGTGGGATAAGAACGACAATTGTGATTCAAGTGATGATGAATTAGTATTAATAGACCATATATTAGTATCAAATGGGTTATATAATAAGGTGAAAAATGTAAGCATATATCACGAATATCATGAGCAATGTGGTACACTAAATTCAGACCACTATCCAATTCTAGTAGACCTAGAAATAAATTAAACAGTTGTAGATGTGGATTGTTCAACATTGAAGGAATAAATTCCATTTCTCATTCTTTTACGAAAATTTTCAATTTCTTCTTCAGCCATACTTTCAAGATGCGAAGACAACGTTGCGTTTTTGTCTTGAGAAAGTTTTAATTCCTTTTGAAGCTCAAGAACCATTTTTTCGAGAGATTTATTTCTCATTTCGATGTTTTTATACATCTCGGATGCAACTCGCAAATTTTCATCGAAATCGATAGAAGAATATCCTAGAGGTTTAATTTTTTTCATAGCGTGTCCCACAGCATAAAGGAAGCAGTTATTAAAAGATTTAACCCATGTTAAAAACGCTTGGTCATTATTTTTCTCACAAAATAAGACAATTGTCGAAAAAAGTTTTGAGGACGGGATGAGATGTTTAACCTCTTCTGGTTGTTTAGAGAAAAAAGACCCCAATAATCGGATAAAAATGGTGTCAGTAGTTTTCCAAATATTCGAAACATTGTTACTGGATTTAAGGAAATCTTTATTAGAACAAATATGTTCCAATAAAGAAGAATAACAATTCTTAAATGTATCCAAGTTAAAATGAGATGCCATATTTTTTTATCAAAATGAGAGCAAAATAGTGAACGATTGTAAAAATAAATAAAAATGAAATTCAAAAAATAAAATAAAATAAATAAAATAAATAAAAATGAAGTAATGACTTGAATGAAAAGTGTAACGGTTTAAAAATGCGTTATTCATTTTTATTTCATTTTTATTTCATTTTTATAAAGTAAAACAAGTAGTGTGAAAAAAGAAAATGAAAAATAGTTAATAAGTCACTTTTAAATGAAACATGGAAAAAAGAAAAAGAATTTTATCGGATATTTATGGGGAAGGAGATGTAGATTGTGATGAAGATGTTTATCTAATTCAATATGAAAACTATATGAGAAGCAAAGAAACTTCCCGAATTGAATTTACTCATATTTGTATGGAGAATAATATTTGTTATTTAATTGAAGATGAAGAGTATGAATTTTTCTCAAGGCTATATTCTTCCGTTATTGTGAAAGGAACCAATAAGTTGATTGAATTACCGAAGAAAGTATTTCCAGCCACTTTTCAATTTGTTTTCGGTTGTGATGGTGGAAATGGAGAAAAATCAATTCATTTTTTGCGAAGACTAATAGAGAAAATGTTTTACATTTTGAAATCTTTATTTAAAACCGATTTGGTGACTAATATTGAAGAGTGTATGGTTGCGAAGAGTATTGGAAGAGACAAGAATCAAAGTCTTTTCATTGTTCAATTTAAGAATATTGTCATATTCAATTTGGTTTCTGAATTTGTTAGAAACCAACTCCTTGAAGATGCTGAGCTGAAAGAAATGTTTGATGACTTTCAATTTGAAAATTCTTTTAGTGATGCGTTCAAGAGCGATACAAAACTTTTGATGGTTGGATCAACTTTTGATGGAGAATTATTGGAGTATTCTAAATATAAAATGGACAAAGAACTGGAGGAAAACTTTGATGAAAATTTACTTGAAACGTGGGAAATCAATGTGTTGCTAAAATATACTTCTATTCGGAGAGCAAATTACAGTGAAGTGATGCCGCTTTCCGTTTTTGGAGAGTTCAATATCTCAATTTCATCGGAGATACTTTTTCAGAACGAATATTTTATTTCCGAAATGGTAGAAATGATAAATCCCGAACAGGCAAGGGAGGAAGACATAATGTGGGCGTTGATTAACATTTCTTCAGAGAATGAATTGTTTCCAATAATGGAAAAGTTTTCGGTGAATATTAACAGGGTGTATTGGAACCAAATGCTAAAGACTCCGAACCCAGAGAAAAGTCATTTGGGAATTTCTACATTGGTATATTTTGGTTCTATTCATTCTGGAAAAGAGTTTAAAATGTGGATGTTTGAGAACATTTGGTTGTTTATTCGGAATGCGTGTGATAAGTATATTTCTTTTGAATTAGATAAAAAGAATGACGAATCAGAAGAAGAACAAGAACCAGAGATTAAAGTGAATTTCAAATCTTTTGATTCAATTTGCTATTATATTGCTGCGTTGTCTAAATTTCTGTATAGCAACACATTTGTATGCACGGATATTGGAAAGAATAAGTGGCTTCATTTCAACGGTATTATTTGGATGAATTGTAACAAAGGTGTATATTTGTCAAAGTTGTTTGATACCGACTTGTATTCTCTTTTTCATTATTGGTCTGTCAAATTAATGAGAGAGAATGTTTCTGATGGAGTCAAAATAATGAGAAATTATTATGCAAAGTGTTGCTCTGATTTTGCGTCGTTTGTAAGAAATCCATTGAAGAAGAAAATGTTGTTGAGTATGTGTGCGGAACATTTTTATTGGGATAATGAGCATATTTTGAACCAAACAATCAAGTCTGTTTCTTTTGAAGAAGTATTGGATACCAATAAGTATTTAATTGGATTTCGTAATGGAGTATATGATTTGTCGCTTGACACTTTTCGTGATGCTAAACCAGATGATTTTATTTCGTTGTCAACGCAAAATTTCTATTATTCTTATAATTGGAATGACCCGTGTGTGATTGAGATCAACAGTTTTTTGAGAAAAGTGTTTCCAAAACAAGATATTTTACGCTATGTGATGAAAATGTTTGCGTCATTTTTGGATGGTGATATTGAAGAACAGTTTTATATTTTTACTGGAAATGGTAGTAATGGGAAAAGTAAATTGGTTGAATTGTTTCAAATGTCATTTGGAGAGTATGTTTGTACACTACCAGTGTCTTTAATTACTGGTAAAAGAACGCCATCTTCTAGTGCAACACCAGAATTAGCCAGAATGAAAGGAAAACGATTGGGTGTTATGCATGAGTCAAATGTATCAGAAAGTATTAACTTGGGTTTGATTAAAGCTATTTCTGGTGGAGATAAGATGTATGCTCGTGCGCTTCATAGTGACCCTATTGAATTTCGTCCAACATTTCAATTGTTGTTGCTTTGTAATGACAAACCGAAGAAAATTGACCCATACGACTTTGCAACCTGGAGAAGAATAGTTGTTGTGAATTTCAGTAGCACATTTGTGGATGTTCCTGATCCTGAAGATGATACCCAGTTCCAAAAAGACAATAATCTTTATAAGAAGTTGGCTTTGTGGAAGGAAGCATTTGTTTGGATACTCGTTCAGTATTACATTGATTTGAAGAGAAATGGCAATCAAATTCCTGAACAAGTAATATTTGATACAAATCAGTACAGAAAGTCAAATGACTTTGTTGGGATATTCTTAAAACGATATGTTGAAAGAAGCGCATATTCAAGAGATGTTATTGGTGCCAGTGATTTGTTTGCAAAGTTCAAGATTTTCTATGTTGAAAATTATCAAGAGTCAAATCGTTTAAAATTTGAAAATTTTGTTAGCATTGTTTCGTCAAATTTGGGAGATACTATTTCTCTGGAAAGGAACAAAGAAGGTTGGAAAAATGTTGTATTTGTGTAAGGTGTATTTCCTATAATATAATAAGTAATTCAAGACTTAAATAAATAATAATATAATATAATAATATAATAATAGTATGCTGAATAAATATCATATAGATGAAGTAACATTTATGCCAAATCATAAATATAGTTTTTTATATAATGATAAATATTATATCGGGTTTTTTAAAAGAATTACAGAAAAAGATGATAAACAAATCTATATCTTTCATAATTTTTCAATTGAATCAAATATAAATGAACTTAGTTATATATTTGATTGTAAGCATTATAAATTGTCGCCAAATATAGCAAGATTATTAGAACACAATAACTTTAGTGACAGTGATAGTGATGGTTTTGAAAGCGATATATCTCCAAATTATAAAACAATATTGAAAGAACAAATTAAAGATGACTTTGACGATTATGTGAAAGTGAATATATGTGATTTTGGAGAGTAAAATATTAGTAAAAAAATATTTCTAGTAATATATTAATAATAAAAAAAATATGTATCAACTATTAGTGCCGATTGGTTTTGTTGGAGTCGTATTTTATTTACACAATCAATACGAAAAATATATTTTAAATAATAATTGTTTGCATAATGGAACATTTGATGATTTTTATATTGTTAATATTAAAAACGATTGTATAATTTAAATTTAAAATATACAAAAGCAAAAGCAAATGTAACAAAGAAAGAAAATAATACATTTATTTTTACATCCATATTATGAAAATAGAGACTAAAAAGAATCAAAAATAATGTTGCCATAGTGCCGAATAATGCGTGTCTATTGAAGTCCATAGCTGCTTTTTTGCCCTGTTTAGAAGTAATATACATTAAATAGAAAAATGTAAAAGGAGCACCCCATGCAAACGCAGCAATTTTATGATAATAATCTTTGTCTTTATTTTTTTCCGTTAAATAAGAAAGACCAGCAAACATTAAAAAACCACTGAACCCATCAATAAGAATTTGTTTGTTTTCAATCATGTTTAAAGTATAATATAATATTAGAAAAAATATTATATTTTATTTATTTTTATATTTTATTTATTTTTATATTTTACTATCAAATATAGCAGGATTATTATTATTAGTAGTCTTATTATTATTGGAACTATTATTTTTAAGTGACCGTAAGTAACCATGTGCGAAAATAGTTTTTTTTATTATTAGGTTCGATATCAGTATTCATATGGGTCACATTCAAGTCCACTTTTACAAAACAAAAATAAATATACTAGTTTCAAGCATCCCTAAAAGCATTAACATTATTTACTATTTTACGTTTTTAAATTATTTTAAATGGGATTCAAGTAAAACTAAATTGTATAACATTTCATAACTTTCTTGAGAAATAAAATGAACTCCATATTTTTGAAATTCGTTATCAATAAAATTGATTATTTCAATAATATTTTTCTTCTCCATAAAAAATAAAATAATCAAAAAATCAAAAAATAGTGATAACATCAAAAATAGAAATATATTTTTGCTCACAATTTGCGTATGAAATATAAAAATGAATTATACTATTATGAATGAAATGTTTGAAAGTGAAGAATTCGGAGAAATGCGTTTTAATTACAATGTAAGAGATATGTTGCTAAGTGATGAGTTTGATGAAGAATCCGGAAACAATATAAAGTCAATGCCTCAAGAAGAACAAAAAAAGAGTGTAAATCTGGTGGATGAATTGTTGTTTAGTGATGAATTTGAATTTGATGAGATTTTTGAAGAGCTGGAAAGAGAGATAAAGTCAATTCCTCAAGAAGAACAGAAAAAGAATGTCAATCTGGTGGATGAATTGTTGTTTAGTGATGAATTTGAATTTGATGAAATTTTTGAAGAGCTGGAAAAAGAGATTAACTCGACGATATATCAAGAAGAGCATAAAAATCTGGTTGATAAATATGATGGATACAATAAATTGGATTATCAAGGACAAGAGTATTACGTAAAAAAAACAAATTTCCAATTTCCAATTTGTGTGATGAACACCAATCTAGTTCAAGTGGGTATCATTAGTAAAGATAACATTAATAATATTAAAATGCTTTGAATAGTTAAACATACAAACTTTGATTAGTAACCACATATTTGAGAGTTAGAGAACGAATTTTATTCAATTCGTGTAAAAAAGGAATGTTACCAATCATTTGAGCAATTGTTTCCATTTCAAATACAATGTTATTTATTTTCAAGAGCGCTTTAATAAAATCACCCAAAAATATATCTTTTTCTTGTTCGGCACGTTGTAAAATCATTTTACAATCTTCTTCAGACTTTGCCTCAATCCAGTCTACCATATAAGGCATCAAATCATAATGCATATTGGAACTCATACCTGTTTTAAAGTTGCTGTTAGATTCTATATTCATATAATTATCTAAATTGGATTTTAGACAGTTGCTTAAAATAAAATCAAGATTTTTATCATTATTATTTATGGAACGTTTATCTTCTGGAACATTTACATTTGTAAAACAAGAAAACACTATTATTAATTCGGTTGCGTTCAAATTAGTCAGCATATCAGTTTCAATTAAATTAGCAAAAACGAGACAATGAACTTCATTAAGATGATTTGCGATTTGACCTTTCGTAGTCAGTGTAAATACATCATTTTCTACTTTAATAAAGTTTTCATTTTGAAGTAATTTGATGACTGAATTCACACCATTATTTAAATAATTGGATACGCCATTAATTTCATTATCAAGGTCCAAAATTTGGTCTTTAATTTCATAAATAATATTATATTCTTTTGCGTCTATTTCAATAGAATTATGCTCGACTTTTAAAGAACTCATATCTCGTTCAATTTGTTTTCTTTTTTTATTTACACAACGCAAACGATTTTTACTCATTTCAATATATTGTTCGATAAGATTAATAGGAGTTTTAAAATAACACAAACCTTGTTGTTTTTGTGCGATTTTATTTTCTAATTCTCGTTTTTCTAATAAAATACTATTGATTGATTCATTTACGTTTTCCTTAATCATACTTTTATTAACAAATTGGGTGAAATTGTAATTTTTAATATCCACTAAATTAAGCAACAAATTGTATGAAATTTTGAATTTGGAAACCAATTTTTGAGGGTTACCTTTCATCATATTTTTATAACTGATAAAATTAACATTGCGGAATAAATTATTTAAATGAATCACATGTCCAACACTATCTAATCCCAATCGTCCTGCGCGACCAGCTGCTTGTGTATATTCGTGACTATGTAAATTTCTTAATTGAGTTCCATTGAATTTATTTACATCGGTAAAAATAGTTGTTTTAACAGGAAGATTAATTCCTACACTCATTGTTTCAGTACAAAATAAAAGTTTAACAAAACCTCTCGCAAACATAATTTCAATCATTTCTCGCAAAATAGGCATCATACCCGCATGATGAATACCAATACCTTTTCGTAGTAGTTCTACAACATTTATATACTCGGGTAAATTCAAATATTCTTGATAATTAGGCAACTTGCGGATAATTTGCTCGCATTCATGATCCACTGTGTATGGAATTTTGCTGTCAAATTCAAGCAAATTTGTTGTAATTTCGTGAGCACATTTTTCTAATTGTTTGCGACTAAACACATAACATAACGCAGGAAGCATTTCTTTTTTTACCAAGTGTTCAGATAACATATTTAACACGTGTTGTCGTTTTATAAATATTTTATGTTTTTCAAAAAGTGATATCATTTTTTTCATTTTATTGTACTCAACCTCATTAAAAATACCATTATGATTTTGTAAAACATGAGTTTCATTTATGTATGATTTAATTTCATCCTTAACTTGTTTGTCTTTTATTGTTTTGAAAATACCGGAATTTGTTGTTATAAAAGCGTAATGTGTTAGAGGAACTGCTCTTTTTATTTTACGTGTTAAATACACTTCTTTATGGTTTTCATTTTGCAACAGATTGCCTTTATTTTCCATCCACAACGCAAATTGTTCTGGTTGATATAATGTAGCAGATAATCCAACCATTTGAACGTGTTCAGGCATCATCATTATACATTGTTCCCAAACAGACCCTCTATTTTCATCATTTATCATATGAATTTCATCAAATACAACGCATCCTAAATCATTCAAAATGTCCATATCAAAAGATACAGATGAATTAGATACAGAATTGCTGCGAATTTGATATAGTTTATTTAATAAAATTTCAGTAGTCATAATTATAATATCCGCGTCTGGGTTTGTTTTTATATCACCAGTAATTAGTCCAATACTAATATGTGGATATTTTTCGACAAAGTTGTGAAATTTTTCATTTGATAATGCTTTAATTGGTGTAGTGTAAATGGTTTTTTTGCCTTTATTATGAAAATAAGATAACGCAAATTCGCCACTAAATGTTTTACCAGAACCAGTAGGACAACAAACAAGTAAATGGTTACCTGTTACTACCGCTTGTATTGACCACTTTTGAAAATCATGTAAATTATATGGATAATTTACATAAAAATTTTGATAATCGCTTTCGTTTTCTTTGGGATACTCATAGGAACATATTTTTACCATTTATAATATTATAGTTATAGTCTTATATGTTTTTATAAATATTATTCTCTCGAAACAATTTGTTTGTAATCATAATATAAGTAGTCATTGCTTGATTTTTTGTTAATGATGATACATCGTTCCATGCATTCCATTTCAACGAAGCTTCTATTTGAACCACCCAAGGTTTTTCAATATTACAAATACCAAATGTGACACGTTTATATAAACCATACAGTTTAAGTAGGTCTTCTTGTTGAGGGGTAGTTGGAAGTTTTTTTATTTCTTCTACAGCAGTTTCAAATCGTTCTTCGAGATTATTAGACATTATATTATTTATATTTTATTTCTTTAAGTTTGAAATCATTTTTATTATAATTATTAAAAAAATGATAACAATTTAAATAAACTGTCAAACACATTAAATAACTGATACGAGTAAATAAAATATATAATGAACGTTAATATGAATTACAATAGAAGCAAGAAAGAAATAAATTCTAAATATGAACTTTCATTAAAAGAAATATTAGAGCATAAAGATTTTTCAAAAATATTATACGAAATTAATGGGTTTGCTGATGAAAAAAAATGGGGAGTTACAGAACGACTAAATATAATTTGTTTAGATGAAAATGAAAATTACAGGAAAATTATAGAATTTATTTGCGAAACCAAATCAGATGAAGACTCTACAATAAATGACATCAATATCAATTATAATTACAATAAAAATAAAACAAAATCAAATCAGAATAACAAAAATGATTTTGAAATTATAGCAACAAAAAATATCGATAAAAATTTAAATTTCAGGAAGAAAAAAACAAAAAACAAACAAACAAAAAACAAACAAACAAACAAAACAAATAAAACAAACAAAACAAACAAAACAAACAAAACAAACACATCAATAAATTTTCATCAATATTTTAATAATAATAACTTTTATGATTCGTCTCATATGAAATCGTATATATGTTCTTGTGGAAAAAAATGTGTTTGTGTATGTAATAGTGAATATTGTAAAGGAGATTGTGAATGTGATTTTTATGATTGCCATAAAAAATGTTATTTGTATAGTAATTATTATTGTGAGTGTCCGTATGATTCAGGCGAATGTTAATCTAAATATTTTACCATTTTATTACCTTCTTTTACAAATCCTATTTTTTCAAGCAAAATATCGGAATAACTAGCCGGCATTGTAAGCGATTCAATTTTGGTAATATTTTTTATTTTATTATTTAACACATATTGTCTTAATTTTGTTGACAAACCTTGTCTCCTATTTTGTTTCCTTGTAAAACCTGAGGCAAATGTTAATACTTCTTCATTTATATGACAATGTAAGAAAGCTTCCCAATCACCTGTTTCATTCAGTTGTGCCACCATAAAAGAGTTTTCATTTAGTCTTGGTACGACTATCTGATATGGGTCTTGATATATGCATCTTTTAATTCTTTTCCTGTAATCCTTGTTTATTTTAGTTATACAAATAATATTACAATTTTGACCTTCCATTTGCGTTTACTTTTCATATAGTTTTGTATTTATTTTATAATAATTATAATATGCATTTCATTTTTATTATAAATAAAATTATTATGTATCATTACGACTTTACAATTTATATTTCATATCGTTTATTATTTCGTATTAGATTATAAAACTAATACAATTTGGTTATATAATAATGGAATATATATTAGTTAATCATAAATATAATGTTTTGAAACAAATAGGAGAAGGTAATTTCGGCAAAATATTTAAAGGTGAAAATATTCGAACAAATGAACTAGTCGCAATCAAAGTTGAACCCATTCAGGATAATTATAAAATGCTGAAAAATGAAGCCATTATATATCAACATTTACTTCACAGTTATGGTATGCCTACTTTAAAATGGTTCGGCAAAGATGAACTTAATTATTATTTAGTTATTACATTATTAGGAAAATCGTTGGAGCATTATATTCAACAAAAAGGCAAATTTTCTATCAAATTAACACTTCAAATTGGCGTTCAAGTTATTAATTTATTAAAAACTATTCACGATAAAGGTTTAATCCATAGAGATATAAAACCTGAAAATTTTCTTTTCGGTAATGATGAGGAATCTAAACAACTTTATATTATTGATTTTGGGCTTTCTAAAACATACATAAATTATGAAACAAATTCTCATATTAAGATGATAAATAGTCATAATATTATTGGAACTCCGTCATATGTTAGTTTGAACGGTCATAAATTATTGGAATTGTCGCGTAGAGATGATTTAGAAAGTTTAGGATATATGTTAATTTATCTTTTTTGCGGAAAATTGAAATGGCAAAAAGTTAACATTTATGAAAATTTTGAAAAGGCAAATACTTTAATTATGAAAACCAAAATGAATTTAAGAAAATTGTATGATTTGCCAGATATTCTTTATAATTATTTTGATTATGTCCGAAATTTAGAATTCCAAGAAATGCCAGATTATTTACTTTTAATTAAAATGTTTCAAGAACATTTAGAGAATCTTTAGCAAATTTAAAAGTATTTAATTTTAAAATATTATAATATTGTGATATAGTATATTATGTCTAATTCTATGTCTGGTGGTAAACGTCGCAGAAAGTCTTACAGAAAAGGTTCTAAAAAGACCCGCACTGTTCGTCGTAAGGGTACCAAGAAACGTTCTAGCAAGCGACGTGTCACTCGTCGTCGCAGACGTTAAAAATTTTTAATAACCATTTGTTATAAATTTAAATCACTTTGAAGTAAATTTATAAAAATAAAATAAACTACACATTATAAATGAATATGTTTGACTTCATTGAAACTATATTTTGTATCTATAATGTTATCAATTTGAATTCAGATAAGAAACAAAATGCAAACATGAAAGCATTCGCAATAATTTTATACAATTATGTAACAGAATTGGCATTATGTCATAAAATAAATTTAGCAGAAATTAAGAAACCAAAAGAAATTCAAATGGCTCCATTATATGATTATGTAAAATTAACAAATATCCAGTTATATCCATTGAGTTCAATGTCTGATGACACATTAGATTTTAAAAAAGAAGGCGTATTGGAAACTTATATACTGTCACAAATTTTTCATATTTTTAATTTACACGTATAATTTAGATATTAAATTATTGAGATATTAAATTATTGAGATATTAGAGTATTATTATTTATACTATTCTCATCATCATCATCATCATCACATGATACTAAATCTGGGATAGAATCAGAATCAGAATCAGAATCAGAATATGGTTCTTCTTGTTGAATTAAATTACTTGTATCTATTGATTGAAAATTTGACGCTAAATCTGTATACAATATAGGTTTAAAATAAAATGCAGGATATTGATTACAGTCACAATAATTCGCAAAACACGTTTCATCATTTGCTTCTATCCTTTCATTATTTAATGAATATAAAACGATTGTATATTCATTAAGAGGAAGTTCTAATAAATCTAATAGTTGATGTTCTATGTTATTATATATTTCACTCGTTTTGATATTTAATATTAATTCAAGTGTGTAAACTTTATGAGTTATGGTTGATTTAAAATCCGTTTTAGAAAGCATTATTTAGATTTATAATTAATTGGTGATATATATTTAAATCATTTAATAAATAGTTTAAATATATTTTTTACATTTACATTTGATATAATTTAGTGATATTTTAAATTTTTAATATATAATATTAAAGTATAAATGGTGACAGTAACTGTAAGCAACATAGAGTATCCTAGTAGTACATCAAATGTAACAGTAAAATTTTTAAATGCTATAACAGATGTGGAAATAAATAGTTTCATAACGAATGAACCATCAAGTGGTTCAACATTGTCGACAATGACAACAAGTGATGGAGGATTAACTTGGACTGGAATATTAACAGGGACACCCGAATATGTAGTAAAAGATGCGACAATGAGTATAAATTATACAGGAGGTATAAGCGCAAGTGATAGTTACAATATAATAATGACAGAAGATGGAAAAGGCTGGAACGATATATTTAGCATAACAGATGGAGTAAATAGTTATACAGGATTTTTTGGAATAAGTTGTAATAAATCAGGAACAATATTTGCTTTTGATTGTGACCAAGAAAACAATAATGCAGAAAATAAACTCTATCCAAGAGTGAAAGTATATGAATATGATGGAACAAATTGGAACCAAAAAGGAGTAGATTTAGCAGTATCAACCTTAAAAAAAAGTGTCCAACACTATTCGATTATGACAAAATTAAATGATTTAGGCGATCATATAATAATAAATATGGCGCCGACTGATGGAACAATCGTATATAAATGGGATGGCAGTTCTTGGGTCCAAAAAGGTTCGGTATTTACACATATAACTGGTTGGTATGGATTGCCAGAAATATCAGGAGATGGGAATACAATAGGAATATTAACACAAGTTGAATCATTCGCGTGGGTATATGAATATGACACAAATACAAATGATTGGGTATTGAAAGGAAACGCATTAGACTTAACCGAATTTGCCGGTTATGGAAAGGGTAAAATATCAATAAATAATGATAACACCGTATTATCATTTATGAAAGGTGATAACATCTATACGTATAAATGGAATAATGGTTCAAGTTTATGGGAATTAAAAGATACATTATATATAGAAAATTTAGCAGATACTTTAGGAATACAACGAAATTATGGAGGGAACATAATCGCATTTAGAGATATAAACATGAATAATAGAGGAGTTCACGTATATGAATGGAATGGTACGGAACTTGTGCAATTAGGAAGTAGAATAGAAGTTGATGGTCAAGAAGTATCCTTAGATGAAACCGGAACAAAAATAGCAATATCAAAATTTAGGAATCAGCTTAGGAATCAGCAAGATGGTGTACAAATCTACACATATGATGGAACAAATTGGAACTTGAGTAACACAACAATTTATGAAGGAAAATTTGTAAAGATTAATGGGGTAGGAGATAGAGTGTTTATGAGTAATGGCTTTATAGATAAATCAGTATTAATCCAAGAGAATAGTATTGTGAAAAAACTAAATAAAATGATAATGACACCGAGTGCGGTGAAGTTTCCAGACTCAACAAGTGAGTTGATACTAGAATACAGTCATAAGGACTTAACCTCAACTGAAGTAGGAACGAATTTAAGCATAAGTGATGTTAATTTGGGAAGTTTAGGAGCATTTATGAGTAGCGAAGGAGGATACGTGTGGAAATCAATATTTACAGGAGCAATTATAGAGGGAACAGGAACCATAGATTATTCATATAGTGGGATGACCGGGTCAGTTTCCCTAGTAGTGGATAGATTAGAAAAAGCGATAAGTAATATATGTTTTTACGGAGATACGAAAGTGTTAACGAGTGAAGGATATAAAGCGATTAGAGAAGTGAGAAAAGGGATGAAAATAAGAGGGGAATATATAGAAGAAGTAACGAGAACAATAAGCAAAGAGAAAGAAGTAATATTGATGAAGAAAGGTTCCCTAATGCCAAATATGCCAAATGAAGATACGCGAGTAACGAAAGAACATAAGGTGTTATATAAAGGGCAAATGATAGAAGTGAAAGAACTCGAGAATGGGGAAAGTATAGTAAAAGAGAAATACAAAGGAGAGACATTATACAATATCTTGTTGTCGGGAGAAGGAAAGATGATAGTAAATGGAATGGTAGTCGAAACATTAAGTCCGTCAAATAATATAGCAAGGTTATACAAAATATTGAAAGATTATAAAGAAGAAGAAAAAGTCGAAATAATTAGAATCTACAATGAAGAGAGGAAAAGGAAGTGTGGGAAGTGTATGAAGGGGGGGAAATAAAAAGTAGTAAACGAAAAAGGATAGTGTGAGTGAGAGAGAATAAAAAAAAATGAAAAGGAAAAAGGTAAAAAAGAATAAGAATAAATAAATAAAAGAATAGA
>Ga0233440_1000653_pt1 | contig 38083 bp, 43 predicted proteins | sample SI_123_September_5_FD_182791 | JGI IMG/M metagenome (GOLD analysis project Ga0233440, IMG submission 182791) | Seawater microbial communities from Saanich Inlet, British Columbia, Canada - SI_123_September2016_120_MG | ecosystem: Environmental > Aquatic > Marine > Inlet | place: Canada: British... | reverse complement strand
TTCTGTAATTGTAATCGTAATTAAAAGAGGCTCGATGGAAAACAAAAATTCATTAAAAGAATGGATCACTAACTTTCTTAAACAGAGAGATTTGTACGAAAATAAGATTATTTCTATTAACGAAGAAAATAATCAGTTAAAAGTCAAATATGATGATAAAGAATTAACTGTTTTTATTGTTCCAGAACTGATTGATTTAGGGTTCTTAGAAAATTTTGCTAAAACTAGTCCCTTAGGAATTGTTGTTTCTAACAAAAAAGATAATTTAAACTTCTTGATTGAAAACTGGGACTTTTTTGTTCAATTTAAATCACTAACGACCTATTTTGTTAACACTCAATCTCAAACAGAAATTAAATGGATAATTAATCCAAGAGTACACGATTTCATTTGTGAAAGAAGTGCTTTGAAAGCTGGATTAGAAACTTTATTTAGTATGGTTGAAGAAGTTGTATAAAAATAAAAAAAATTAATTATTATTTCATTAATAAATTTTTTTCTCAGCTTTTAGGAAATAATTAAACGAAATATTGCTCATTGGATCGTACAATGTATCCACTTCAAGCACTCCTTCTTTCATTCTTCCCCCAACAAGTATCTCATGATCATTGGTAGCATTCAAGAAACTTTGAACTTCATTAGGATGTGGTGCGTTAGTAGATATCGTTCCATCATCATAACCCCGTTGCATAATTAGTAACAATTCTTTTTTAAGGTCAAATACATCCTCCGCCAACATTTCATATTGGTTATAAGTACAAGGAATCGAAACCCCTTCATCCCCAATAGTAAATGGAACTTGAGATTCTTGATTTGAGTGAATTCTTGTATATGTACATGTGGTGGCTTTTGCTCCAACACTTACGGACCGGCCAAAATATCCTGAACTTGATCCACTAGCACTTACAGAAGTAACTTGTACCTGTTCAAAATCAATATCCACTTGAGGAAAACCATCTGATTTAACTTTAGCCATTGTAATGACATATTGTCCATCAAAACTTTCATTTGTTAAATTTTCTAATGGAGTTACAACTGTTGGAATAATCTCAATAAATTGATCTGTTTCAACTCCTGAATAGCTAGGATAACCACCATAATGATGACGGCTACTAATGAAAGTTCTTGGTAAATGATTCAATGAAGGAACTGTTTCTAAACGGCCAATTAATCCTGGAGATACTAATGGTTTTTCCAAGACTCTAACACTAAAATATCGTTCTTTCTCAAGATCACTTAATTGGGCAACAATCTTTGCTTCTTTCTCAGGGAGAGTAGATAAAACTTTGTTCCACTTTCCTGCAGAACTACAATCCTCAAATCCATTAGTTTTTTCATTTTCTTGTTTAAAGAAAGCTTTAAGCGCTAAACAATGATCTAAATAATTTTTCTTCTTCCATCTTTTCTCTTTAGGATCAGATTTCTTAGTAGATATAACAGAGTTTCTTTTCAGATATTTACAGTATTCACTTTCTTTAACGGCATCTGGAATCCCCTCAAAATCATCAAAACAATCATGGATTAACTCATAATAATCAAGACCTTTAGTAAAAACCTTAGAAAGAAAACCCAAGATTGCTGGTTTACTTTCATCTTGTTCGATATACTGAACAACAATCGCACGAGTTTTTTTAACATATTCTTCAACATAATCTGCTTCTTTTTTTACTTCAGTTTCTTTAACTAATTCTTCAAGAAATTCTTCTGGACATTCATTAGTTGGTTTATATTGCTCCATTGCGGGATTAAGTCCCATTATAACTTCTGGTGTTGTAACTTCTTGAGCTTTTTCTGCTAAAGCAGAAAGTACATTAAGTGATTGATTTATTGACATTTTGATTTTACCCCATTTGGTTAATATTTTATAAAATACCAAATAGTTATAATAATCTATGTTTCAGATTAATTGTCATAATAACAATTAAATGGGAATTTATTTTATTATAGTTGGATAATATCTCTATTTTCTTAACACCAATAATTTTATGAAAAAAGTTTAAATAAGAAAAATAATTATTTTTTAAGAATTAAATCTAAAGCATATTTGTAAGATTCATCTTCAGCAATTTTAGATTTTTGTCTAATTGCTCGATAATTAATTCCTCTCGAAATTAAGTCTGTACATAAAATAGAACCATTTTTCAAATGAGAACCACCAACAATTGCAATTACTGGATTTCCTGTTTTTCTCATTCTGACATATTTAGCAATTCTGGCAGACATAGTTTCTTCTCTTTCTTGATTTACATCATCAACATAATCTCTTAAATCAGTTAATGAAGAAACTAAATCTCCTGGAGTAGAAGCATCTTCAGTATCAGTTTTAGGAAGATCATCTTTATCAATATCACATCCAGCCAATTTTGCCCCAGTTATAGCTGATGCTCTCATTACTTCATGTGGGAAATTATTTCTTAAGATTGGTTCAATTTGAGTTAAATAATTTTTCAAGTTCCAAACATTATCTGAAGAAGACAGAGAATCTTCAGGAGTTATATTTTCATCAGAAAATAATTTCAAAATTGCCATGTAAGAAGCACTTGAGAAATTATATAATGGGGCAGTAATTAGTTGTTCAACGTTTTCTGGAACTGTGCCTGAATAAACGCTTTTCATTGCCGCTTCTTTTGCTTTTTCTGGATTATAAATATTTCCTACAATGAAATGTTCAGCTAATCCTAAAACGTAATTTTCTAAATATTCTTCAATTCCAGAAATTGCGTTAGAAGTTATAAGACCATCTTCAAGATCTAGGTTAAAGTTTTTTGCTAATTCATTTAAAGTCATCCTATTGTAAATATTATTTAATTTTACAGTTTCATCAGGATTAAGATCATTTAAACACTCTAATAAAACATATTCTGGCTTATATTTTAGAATTGCTTTTGCTTGTTCCTCTTGATGTGTCGGATCAACATGATTTTCACCAAAAATAATAATCTCTGGTTGACCAAATAAAGTATCATTTAAATGGTAAGTTAGATCACGACATTTACGATAAATTGAAGCCATATTAGCTTCAAAAATCAGGGGCTATTTAAATGTTTTGTTTGTTTTCACTGTTTAGTGACAAAATAACCAAAAGGTTTATAAATAATGTTAATTTATGGTATATTATGCTTGAAAAATTGGTAGAAGAGAATAAAGTGGGCGAGTTTGTCCTAGATTTACATCCTTCTGCTAATAGAATTTTCGCTGAAAATGGTGCTGTTGAAAAGTCTTTAGCCAAAGTAGTTAATTTTACTTATAATTCACTTTATAGAAATAGAGATACTTCTAATATGTCTGGTAAAGAGAAAGTAGCACGTTTAGCAGCTGCAAGCGCATTGATTGGTACAATGGGTACTATTTATGTTGCTGGTGAAACCACTTGTAGAGCATCAGAATCAGTTGTCAGGGGAACTGGAAGATTAGCAGAATTGGGTTACCAAAAAGCTGCTGAAAAATGGACTCAAGTAGAAGACTTTGGTCAGAAAGTTGCCGATAATTATAAGCATTTGAAAAAGAAAATTCCTCAATCAGCTAAAAACTTATTTCATAGATTTAAAGATTATTTGGTTGTAGGCTTATCAGTTGCAGCTATAGGGTTAAGTTATGGTGGAATTAAAAGTTGTGGTGAAGAACCAGAACCAGCACCACAAGTAGAACCTGCACCACCAAGACCAGTTCCGACACCAGAACCTGAAGATGATAGAATTTATGTTCCTGATCCTGTACCAACCCCAGCACCAGAACCTGAACCAACTAGAGAAAGAACTGCTAATCCATTAAACCAGTTTGATAATCAAAGAGTTCTAGCTTATTGTGCTAACCAAATGGAAAAAGATTATGTTATCGAAACATTAGGGGATCACAATAATAGAATAAGATCAGTTAACATTAATGATAATGAAACCCAAGCAACAATAGTAAATGCCCATGGAAACGAAGTTCATGTAGATATTGTTATGGACGGAGAAACAATCCCTGAAGACAATTATGACATTATTACTTTGCGTGGTCATGTACAAGATATGCTCCCCTTACAAAGAGACACTCAAGCACATGAAGCAGATAATACGGTTTATCTTCTTGGAGGTTGTAGATCTGCACAATTTATTGATAACTTAGCAGAACCAAACCGAGCAGTAATTGCATCAACAGCCACTGGATACGGCCCAATGAATACTTATTTACTATTGAGAGTAATTGATGAAATGGACAATAATAATACTTGGGAAGAATTAAACAGAGACTTGCGAGCAAATTCTCAAAGGGTTAGAAATGAGTTTGTTCTGCCAAACACCCCTAGATATTCAAGAAGATAAAAAAATGGAATCTCATAACTTTAATAACAACCTGTATGGCGTAGATGTAGCTATTAATGCAGAAACAGGCTTACCAGTTTTACACGAATTAAATGGAATTTGTTCAGGAATGAAAGGGTTCCGGAAACTAGATCTCAGAGAACAATTAGATAATAATTTGGCTGATAGAATAATTAAGATTGCTGATGACAAACCAATAATTATGGGGGTTGCCCAAAGAGCATTGTATAAAATATTAAAAAATAAAGGGACAAACGTTAGCAAAATAAATCCAGAGCTCCCATTAACTTTCGGTTTAGAAAAAAAAGTTAATAAATGTGGGTTCATTTATGGTTCTGATCCCACTTTACAAAGTTCTTTTTTCTATTGGACAGATAAAAAAGGACACCAAAACAAATGTGCCAACCCTTTATTATTAGAATGGCTTGTGGGTAGTAAGTTATCACAACAGGTCTTGTTAGAAAAAAGCGAGGTTTCTGATTCTATTCCAGAAGGAGTTTTTATTTGTAATGGAGAAAGCAATTGGCAAGAATATGTTGAAACTAGTGGCCATGACACTTTTGTTTACAAACCTTTATTTGGGTGCCAAGGTAGAGGTATTGAAATTCTCAACAGAGAAGAAGCATTAAAAGTATTAGAAAAGGATTCAATATTAAAAACAGTACTTAAAACAGTTGGAAAAATTTTTACTCCAATAGAATATGATCAATGTTCTGCTCCTAGAAAAAGACCAAAAGCATTATTACAAAAATTCGTTAAAAGCAAACCGGTATATTGTGCAGAAACAGGCAATTATCATTCTGCATCAGCAAGAATTATCCATTTTAATGGTGCAATTGAGGGATATTGGAGATTATCCCCTAAAGCAGTTGATGATCCAAATGCAAGTGAAGAAACTAAACATGTAGTCAATTTATCTAGAGAAGGACTGGCAGCCCCAATGAGTGATAAAGATAAAGAAATATTATTTCCTTATGCGGATAAAGTTATTGCTGCTTTTGAATCTCAAGCTAAAGATTTAACTTTTTCTTCAATAAAACATTTTTATAAATTCAGAAATGATATTTACCAAGCGTTAGTTGAAGATGGAAAGGTTAGAAAATTAACTGATTATATCTCAAATAAAGAAGGACCCACCCCAATGCGGGTTTTTGGATAATTAAAAAATGACTGCAAGACAACAATTAGAAGAACTAACTGCTTGGACAAAACAAGCAGGACATTGGCTTAATGAAAATCAGCCAAGACTAGCGAGAGTTACAGATCCAATTATGGCTAGGACTTCTGCTAATTTAGGTTACTTAATGGCTACTCATGAATTTGTTGAAGCTACTCAAGCACCCCCATTAGTTCAAGCAGCTCTATATTCTGCTGCAGGGGTGGGAATGCATAAATGGAATGAAATTGTTGTCAGTGAAATTAATCGTGCTTTAAACGAATATAATTCAAGACAAGATTCTGGAGATCCTTTCAATTGGCTAAAAAGCGGCCTTTTAATTGGAACCGCGAGTTTAGCAATCTCAACAGGTTCAACTTATTTTGATTCTGAAAATAGTGGAACAATGTTTTCTGGAGAACAAGTTGAGTATGTTGAACAAAGCTTAGTTCCGGAACCAGTAAATGAAACTTTTACAGAGATTATATTTGAACCAACTGGTGAAACAGAAAAGTTCCATTTTGAAAATCAAGATCAAACCCATCATCATAAAATTATTTCAGACTTTGATTTGTCAGATTTAGTAGGAGAAGAATTACCTGAAATTGTTTTTGAAGATATTGAAAAGTTAAAATTAGAATTGGAACAAACTTTTGAAAGACAATCTTTACTGGAAAAAGAATTACATCCAAGAGCAGAAAAACATTATCAAACTATTTCTCAAGGATATAATCGAAAAGCAACTATTAGAAAATTTGAAAGAGCCAGAGAACATGATGATTTGTTTAAAGCTGCTGCTGATAAATATGATATTCCTTATACGACAATGTTTTCTTTAGCTATTAATGAAAGTGCAGGTGAGAAAAGAGCAAAATCTTATGCTGGCGCTCGCGGTTTAATGCAGATTACCCCTAGCACTGGAAAATACATTGCCAAATTGATGGGTAAAAAGTTTTCTAAATTAACTGGAAGAAGTACATTTAAAACAAACGATTTATACAATCCAAAAATTAACATTGAAATGGGAGCATTTTATTTGAGATTTATCCATGACCGTTACGGAGAAAGAATAATGAAAAGACGTGGAGAAATGCCTAACGATTATAAAGAATGGACTGAAAAAGATCTTTGGGATTTCACCATGGCTTGTTATAATAGAGGACCAAACGGCATGGTTAGAAATATGATTAATGCAGGAGCAGACACTTTCTGGGATTTAAAGAAAAATCAAACCACTGATGAAGCTAGACGTTACGTTCCTAAGATTCAAGCCCTTGATAAACTTTATAATGAATATTTAATGGAACAAGCAGGGATGAGTAACGAAGTTGCGAGGTTAGTGCATTAGAAATGGGAAAGAATAAAAGTTATAAAAATAGAAATAGAAAAAGATTTAGAGGTGGATTTACTCCTATAGCTAGTAGAACAGCTCTTGCTCCTAAACCGGAACCAAAAAAATTGGAAGTAGTTCCTTTCTCGGGATTTCCACAAATTGAACTTTTAAATCTTGCCTTTGATTATGGTAGTGTTATGCGAGGAATTAAAAATGTATTTGAACCATCAAAAGCTTTGGAAAGAGCTGTAAGTTTAACTTTAGTTAGCACTTTATTAGCAGTTCCGAATAACATTTACGAACCCAAAAAAGAACATCCAAGAAATGAAAGATTACATACAACTGCCCAATTAGAAACTTATAAAGATTCAATAAGAGCATTGGAATTAAAGTTTGACCGTTCCTGGAAAATGAGTGGGTCTGATAATTTTATAGAACCTAAAGAATTAGATTTGAAAGGGTTTAAAAATACTGATCATGCAAGAACATTTGATTTAGAATCAGTTATTGCTAGTGATTTTTATGAGAGTCAAGGAAAATATGATGTTGTTTTTTTAGATAGACCAGAAAAGTTAAAGTTTGATTACGATTTTTTAATAAACTCTGTAGCTGGAACAATACTAGAAAAACATCAAGATCAAATTTCTAAATTAGAAGGAAGAATTTCTACAATCCCAACAGATAAAAAAATCGAAGCATTTGAAACATTTATAGAATTAGTAGAAGCAGCTGAAGAAGATTATGAAACTTTAGTAACTGCAGTTACAGAATATTTAGGAAAAACCGAGATGGATGAAGAATCAAGAAAAGCTTTTACTGGCATTTGGGATGATTATAAATTTAAAGAAACATTTAAGCAAGAGTTAGAAGCCGAAGTTCTTAAAAATGCCAAAGAAAGTAATTTACCAGTGAACGCATCACAAGTAGTGGAAAGACTTGCCCCTAATGTTGCTGAGAATGGAATCCTAATAACTAGAAATTATCAAGAATCTTGTCCAGGGTTTAGGTTAGTAGAAACCTACTCCAGCGATAAAGAAACTGTTAGCTTATATCAGAGGGAGGATTCTTCTCACATTTAAACCAATAACTTTATAAAAAACAATTAAAAAAAATATAATGAACTTAATAAATTTAATAGGAGGATTAAAATGAGTGAAATTAAAAAAGGAGATAAAGTAAAAATTGAGTATACTGGAAAATTAACTGACGGTTCTGTTTTTGATAGTTCTGAAGGTAGAGCGCCTCTTTGCTTTGAAGTTGGTGCAAAACAAGTAATTCCTGGTTTTGACAATGCTGTTGAAGGAATGAAAATGGATGAAGAGAAAGAATTCACACTTAAAGTTGATGAAGCTTACGGACCAATAAAAGCAGAATTAGTTCAAGAAGTTCCTAGAGACAAACTTCCAGAGAAACCTGAACCAGAAGTGGGCATGATGTTAATGATGCAAGCTCCAACAGGACAACAAATTCCAGCAAAAATTACTAAAATTGCTGATGATAAAGTTACAATTGATATTAACCACCCATTAGCTGGTAAAGATCTTACATTTACTGTTAAAGTTGTTGGTGTTAATGAACCTGAAGAAGTTACAGAATCAAAAGATTCTGAATCCTCGGACAAGCCTGCGGAACCTAAAGCAGAGGAAGCTAAAGAAAGCGTTGCTGACGGTGAAAAGAAGAAAGACGATGACGAAGATTGCGGTCCATCAGATTGTTCAAGTTGTGCTGGTTGCCAGTAATTATTTTTATTTTTATTTTTTAATATTTTTAAATTCTGAGGCAGATGGGTGTAAATAGATTAAAAAATGGAACCAAAATTCACTCCAATTCAAGAAAGAACCGCACCAACATTAGAAGATAGTTTATATCATGAAGTTGAAAGAGTAGACTTAAAAGAACTTCCTCAAGGAACTATTGTTGCTTTTAGTGGCCTACATCTAGCATTACATTATGTTGTTGAAGCTTTAGGAAATTCTGGAGAAGAAAGGGAAATTGATATTTGGTATATTGGATCAGATGCTATAAGTGAAACAACAGGGTATCCAGCCTGCACTTATCCAATTAAACCACCCGGATGTTTAAGAACAAAAATTGAAAATATTTACTCAATAAAAATAGCCGAAGAATTGGAATTTACGTCTGGCGTTATGATAAAACATCAAAATTATGCCTTACCAGAATTTTGTTGGGAAAAGAACAGAATATATGCAAATTCCGATCAAACAAGAACTGAGCCATATATGAAAATATTAGCACCAAAATAAAGTTAAGTTTTTATATTACATTAATTTACTTCTTCCTATGAAGAAAGTTTCCAAATCACTAAGGGTCTGGTTTAAAATCCATTTCATTATAGATTTCTTAATAGCAATTCCGTTAATCTTTTTTACTAAATGGACTTTAGGATTGTTTGGATTTCCGTTAGAGAATCTAGTCTTTGCACGTTTAGTAGGTGCAGCATTAATTGGTATTGGCGGAACAAGTTATTTCTGTAAGAAGAAAGAACATTTTGAAATCATGTTAATTCTGAAAATCTTTTGGAGTCTAACTGCAATACTTGCTTTAATTTGGGGAATTGTTGAAACTGGAATGTTATCTTTATGGATATTCTTAGTTTTATTTGTTATCTTTTCTGGCGTTTGGAATTACTATTGGTTTAGAAAATAAACAATAAAACATTCTTAATCTTTTTCATCATCTTTTTTATAACTCGGCAAACCATACAAACGAGGAGGATATCTTCCTTCAGCTAAACCCAAGATGATCTCGTCAACAATAGGATCTGGGATACATTCATATTCTTCTTTTCTTCTTTGACCCTTTTCGTATGACAATAATACACCATTCTCTGGAAAATCTTTCCTTCCAGAAGTTTCTACAAGTTCTTCTAATTCTTTTTCTGTTGCAGGCCTAAAATACTTTCTACCACCATCAACCCTAAAATCCTCATTTTTAGGCAAACCTGCAACAAAATTGTATGGTGTAGGAAAACTGCCTACTTCTTCTGTTTCTTTGATAGACTCGGCAAGGTCTTTTATTTTAGAAAAACCCATATGCCCTAACGGAACTCCATCTGCATCTAAAGTTTCACCACTACGTAAACAGCCGTATCTGTCCGTTAAAGTATTATAAAAAAAGTAGGCATTTGGTTCCATTTAATCCTTTGAATAAAGCTGGTTTAAAAATATTTTGTAATAAAAAGCTTCATCCGAGATAACACTATTTTGTATACTGCATGAAGCTGTAACAAAAACATTTATTAGTTGATTAGAATTCATACCAACAATGAACAAAAATAAAGTTTTGTTAATCTTATTTTGTATATTTTTACCAATCTGTTTATTACTCTTGTCTTACAAAGTAGTTCTAGGATTAACTGATTTAACTGATAACCAGCAACAAACAATAAGTTTCTTACAAGACAAAGAAGAATTAAAGTTAAATTATACATCTTCAGAAGTTTCCCATTTAGATGACGTTAAGTCTGTAATGAACTTTATTGATTACTTATTTTATCTCAGTTTACTGATTATTACAGTGATATTAACTTATTACAAAAAAAATAACAAACAATTACAGAAAATGTTTTTTTATGGAGGAATTACCACCGCAGTTTTTATTTTCATTAAATTACTATTCTCACTATTAGCGTTTAATTTCTTATTTACAATGTTTCACAAACTGTTTTTTCCTCAAGGCAATTGGATCTTCCCCACAGAATCATTACTAATTCAAACATTTTCAATAGATTTCTTTATTTTAATCAGTATGAAGATATTTCTTTGGGCATTTATTTGGGGGTTAATTCTGTTCATTATTTCTGTTTGGCAGAAGAAATTGATTAGATAGATTTTTATATATTTAATGATTAAATAACAAAAATGATATTACAAGTAAGAGGAATAAAAGCGTGGATAACTGCGTTAGTAGTTCTAATATTACTAATTCTCTTTTTAATTTTTATATTTAACCTACTTTTACTATTAATTCCAGTAGTTTTAGTTATAATTATCATTAGTTACTTCTTTAGAATGCTCAACAAAGTTAATAAAAAGAAGAAAAGCGATATCCCTAAGGATTACTTAGATGTGGAGTATAAAGTGAAAGAAAAATGAAACCAACAAAACTAAGCGTTTTGAGGTATTCATTTAAATCGTTGTTAAAATGAAACCAATTATATTAATCAATTTCAAAACGTATAAAGAAAGTGTTGCAGATAAAGCTTTGCAGTTAGCTAAACAAATTTCTAAAGTTAAGAAAACTAATTATGATATCATTGTCGCTCCGTCTTTACTAACAACTAAAGAAATTGCTCAGAGAACAGATTTAACAGTGTATTCACAACATACTGACTTTGTCGAATTAGGTTCACACACGGGAAGAATTCCTGCAAAAGAGTTAAAAAGTATTGGTGTTAAAGGAACAATTTTAAATCATTCAGAAAGGAAAATCCCTTTAAATTATTTAAAAAATATTGTAGAACTTTGTAAAGCAAATAAACTTAAAATAGTAATATGTGCATCAACATTATCTGAAATTAAAAAAGTTGCCCAATTTAATCCTGATTATATTGCTTACGAACCAAAGAAACTTATTGGTGGAAACATTTCTGTAACAGAATCTAACCCTGACATAATTGTAGAAGCTGTAGAATTAGTTAATTACATTTCTCCAAAAACTAAGTTATTGTGCGGAGCAGGTATCCATTCTAAAGAAGATCTTGGCCACGCCCTATTATTAGGCACGCATGGGGTTTTAATTGGTCATGCCGTTCCAAAAGCTAAAGATCCAGCTAAATTCTTAAGAGAAATGTTGATGTAGAACTTTAATAAGTCGTCGTCTGGGTCAATATGTAAGTTTTAATATGTTAATTTTAATCAAAAGTTAAGTCCTAGTCAATAGAGAAGACAAGATTAGTTTTTATAAGAATCCAAAACCAGGCTAGGTAAAACTTACGACCACGACGACTTATTAAAAGTATAGACTCACTGCAATACTTTCACTGTAAACCTTTGAGAATAACCGTAAAGTTCCCCCGTAGATAACTTGTAAACTTTAGCATTGAAAATGTAATCACCGTTCATCGCTTCTTTAGGAACATTGACCATGATAGACTCTTTTCTATGCTCGTTTTCTTCAATAGAAATGTATTCTGGAGTGTAAAGAAGCCAATCTAAAGGATTATATTCCAAATTTTCAACTTTATTTCCAGCCCCGTCAACAACTTTTGCAACATCAACTTCAATTGTAAACTTATCCACTTCTCCTATGTTAAGTATTCCAATACCAAAAACGTGTTTTCCTCCACGTTCAAGTTCAGCTAAATGTAATGGTAAAGCAACCTGTTGACCTTGATTAACCAATAAGCGTTCAAGTTCATTATTTGTTTTCACGTCCAATTCTGCTTTAAGATCGTCAGCTCCTGCCAAGAATTTGTAAAGTAAAGTTACTCCTGCTCCCAGAACTACTAAAGAAATTATCACAACCACTAAAGTGTTGATAGAAAGTCCAATTGCTGCTTTTTTATCCATTTTATATTAAAATGTGCAAAAACTTTATAAATTTCAGTTACCATTAGATAGTTATGGCATTAGATAGAATTGTTAATACTCAACCCACTATTATTAGCAGAATAAGAAATTCTTTAACTTCAAGATTTGCAACTTTCTTCACAGCAGCAGCTTTTACTTTAGCTTCGTGCGGTGATGTTGCTTCTGTTGGTTGTAAAGACGATTATGGATGTAAAGGTAAAGCAATATGTAATACTGTCGAACAAATATGTGAAGGGCCTAATAAAGAACAATATTGTGAAGATGATTTTGATTGCTATTTTACTATTTGTGACCAAAACATTTGTGTTCCAGAAAATAGTATTAATAATAATGAAGATCCTAAAATAGAAGTAACTAATGTAGGTTCTGTTAAAATTAAGTCTGGAAAAACAAATGACTTAGGAAGAATACTTTTTAATGATGATCAATCTAACTTAGATTTTTATGTTGAAATTAAAAATGAAAATAGTGGTAGTTTATTATCTAATGCAAATGTAACTTTTGTAGATGGTAATTTTAATACTTTCTTTGTTGAGAAAGAAGGGTTTGTTTCTTATTTTGACGCTTATACTAACTTATCACAGAAATCTGATTGGGGAGATACACTTAAGTTTATGTTTAGTTTAAACCCTTCAAATCATACAGATTTTACAGTTTGGGATTCTTATTTTGAAGAGAATTCAGGAAAAATTAATGCTATGGAAGATTACGTCTCTTGGTCAGAAAACAATTACAAATATATTAATTGTATGACCAAAGAAGAGATGAAAGAAGCAAGAGAACGCACTTCAGAAATCATTTCTTCAGTTAGTGGATGGAAAGTTATCAGTACTGCTTATGAAAAAATGATGAAATTGGAAGAATGGGGATTAATTGAATATTTACCAGACGATGTATACCATATTTATGAACCAATGAATTTCAGTGGTCCAGGATTAGCTAAAGGTGCACCTTTATCTCCAGAAAATTGTTACAATTACATTGATGATGATTGTAGTGGTTTAGTTGATAGTGCAGATCCTGCTTGTGAGATTTGTGAACCTAATATGGACTTTGCTTGCCATGATGGTGCTGTTTACTGGATTGACAGTTGCGGTGAGTGGGGTAATCAAAAACAAGGTTGTTTTCAAGGAGAGGATTGTATCAATGGCACATGTCAAGGTCACAAAGAAGAGTGTGGCGTTTGTAATGAGGATAGTGATTGTGAAGTTAATTGGTTCTGTATGACTTTCCCAGATTCAGAATTATTGTGGGGCTATTGCGCACCAGAATCTACTTGTTCTTCTGATTCTCAATGTGATAAGGGTTATGTTTGTTATCCAACTAATCACTGTGGTCCAGAACAACAAAAAGTTTGCTATCAAACCGGTGTGTGGGTAGAAGATTCTTGTGGTGGCATGATGGGAAAAATTAAAGATTGCTGGGGAAATAATTTCTGTTCTAACGGAGAATGTGTAGATGGTTGCCCTGATAATGGCGAAAAAGTTTGTTATGATGGTGATGTTTATGATTCAAATGCTTGTGGCCAACCTTTAACTAAAGAAGAAGAATGCGGTAATGAAGGGTGTAGTAATGGTTCTTGTGGTGGTGGTGGAACTATTGATGATTTTTGTAATACTGGCACACAAGATTGTGTTGAAGTGACGGTAAGTATTTCCGATAATGGTGTGGGTAAAGATGATAGTTATAAGTTAGAAGTTAACGGACAAGGTTTTGGCACTACACCAATAGGTGGAAGTAAAAATTTTGGAATAACTATGGTTAATAACACTCAGTATAATATGGCTGTCACTGGGATGGGAATTCCTGATGGAGTAGGAACATACTTGATAGGATTAAATAAAGCAATAGTTATTAGTGGTCCGTCATTTTTCGGAGATGACCTTGATGCTGGCGTAACAAAGAATTGGACAATTAAAGCCAAGAAATAATTAAAAACTAATTAAAAAAAAGAAAAAAATAATTTATTTTATGATTTCGTATTCTTTAACAATTATTACTAAAAACAAAATCAATAATACTGCACCAGCAATCATATACCATAACCCGGCCATGATACTGAATGAACTTAAAGATTTATACATCCCCCAGCCCATTACAATAAAACCAAGCCAAAGAAACTTATCTAAAACTAGTTTCATAACTTCAAATTCTTGCTGTTCAGTCATTCTCTTTTTTGAACTTACAATTTTTCTTACCATTCTTAATCACCTAGTATACCGTTATGAAAAACGTCTTTTCGTCATAAGCTTTTGAGGAATCGTCCATATCAATAATTCTTAATTTTGCTAAGTATGTTCCAGTAATTCCAACACCATTAATCCTTACTGAATGGACCCTTGATTCTGTAACAGATAAAACTGCTGGAGCTTTATCATAAAAGAATTTTACTTGATCTGCCAATTCGTCTAAACTTAATTTCCCTTCAGAATCTTCCATTACAGTTACTTCCAATTTGTAATTCAAATCGTTCTGGGCGTTAGTATTTTTAATACCCACAGCGATATCTTTTGAATTACCACGTTCAACGTCGATACTTGTTGCTGGAAAACTTAACTTCTTATTGCTTGTTCTTAAATCGTCCATAATTTGTTGTTTAATTTGTTCCTGTACAGAACTTGCAGTTTCTTCCATTGAACCAAACTGATTTCTTACAAAACCTAATCCCAATCCCAGAACTACGAACGCAATAACTACAATAACTATTGCCTGAATTGATAAGTTCAAAGAACCTTTTTTATTTGTCATCCTAATCTACACCTCTCTTTTGATTACATAAACTTAATTATTAATAGTATAAAGCAATTTTTCTTAATATAAAAATGTTTCTAAAGATTTAAAGGGTACAGCATGATTAACAAAGTAGTCTTGGTCGTAAGTTTTACCTAACTCAAAAAACCCAAAACCCATTCAAAGACAACTCTGCCAAATATTAGTAAAATGTAAGCAAACAAGAATCCGGGAACAAATGGAACCCCCTCCTTAACTAAAACAGTTTTAATCTTACCTTCAAATTTGGCATTTTTCAAATTCCAAATATCTTCCAATTCAAGAGTTTTCTTTTGCATAAGAATTTTCTTTTTATCCAAAACATCTTCAAATAACCAATCACCAGGAGTAAGTTTCTCAACATCAATCTCTTTTAAGAAACAACTTTCTTCAACCACTGTTACAAAAGAAAACAAATAAAAGAAAACTAAAGGAAGGATCGCTAAAGGTAATATTAATGGGAAAAAGAAGGTACCAACTAAAAAACCTAATGAGATTGCAATCAGTATGAAATGAATAGTTTTATGGTCAGTCAGTTTAACTCTAAACCTAGCAGCAAAGATTCTCTTTTTCTGAAACGCTACAACAATCATCCAAATAAGACCATAAACTGAACCTAAAAACAATAAAGCAAAAAAGAATAATACTAAATCCCAACTACTATTATCAAAAGGAAACGTAACACCAATAATTGCCCCCATTGCCATAAGTAGTTTACTATCACCACCACCCCATTGGTTACTGTAATAAAATAATAAAGCTAAACACCAACAAATTCCAAAACCTAAAAGTCCACTAATCAAAATGTCCCAATTGTTTGGTATAGAGAAAATTAGACGAACACCAAAAGCAGCAAAAATCAGACCATAATTTAACCAGTCAGGAACTTCTCTTGTACGAACATCAGTATAAGAAGCGATGAGTAAAGCAACGAAAGTTATTATTATGAGTAAGATATCTATCATAAATAGAAGTAAATAAAATATGTTTATTAAATTGTTGGTTTCATTTCAACAACGATTTAAATGAATACCTCAAAACACTTAGTTTTGTTGGTTTCATTTCAACAACGATTTAAATGAATACCTCAAACCCACCTAAAAATTTATATACTATTAAATAAGAACTTTTGTGATATGGCAGTAAAAGAGGGTATGATCAGTATTTTTCCAACATTTCAACCGCTTAGAATTAAGTATAAAGATATTTTTGATATGAAAGAATTTTATATTGCCATATATGAATGGTTAGAAGAAAATGGTTGGAAAGATCAAGAAGAAAATCTTAGCCATTGGGAAAGGTTCTACAAAGAAAGGGTTGGCCAGGGCGGAGTTAAAGAGATATGGATTCAATGGAGACCATACAAAGTGGCAGAGGGTGCACCGTTAACTTATTATTTAGATTTTAATTTTCATTGTGTGGGTTTAATGAAAACTGAAGTAATTAAAGAAGGACGTAAAATGAAAGTTAACAAAGGAGAAGTAGAATTAGTTATCAAAGCGTTTATTGAAAAGAATTATGAGAAAGGGTTCAAATCAGATTCAATATTAAAACATATTTTAAAGTTGTTTAATAATAGAATTTACCATAAAGTCATTGAACAAAGAAGGAAGGAACTTTATCAAGAAACTTATGCATTACAGAATTTTATCAAACAATGGTTAAAGTTGAAACGTTACTTGCCTTATGAGGAAAGTAAAAACTTCTTCCCAAGCTATGCCTGGCCAAGTCACTTGAAAGAATAGGAATTGAAGTGAAAAACAGTGACCAGTTCTCCATATTTTAGTTCTCAATTAGAAATATTTATATAATTTCTACTGCTAACTAGAGCAATGGTAAAGAAAATTGAAATAGATCAAATTAAATTACAAAAATTTAACGAACTAAAAGAGATGGGGATTAATCCGTTTCCCTACACTTACAACCAATCAAATCGTGCAAAAGTTATCAATGAAAAATATTCTTCTTTACAAAGTGGAGAACATACTGATAATACTGTAAGTGTTGCTGGTAGACTAATGTTAAAAAGAGTTATGGGAAAAGCAGCTTTTTTTCATATCCAAGATGAAACCGGTCGAGTACAAATTTATTTAACAAAAAATATACTTGAAGATTCATACAACATTCTAACAAAAAAAGTTGATATTGGAGACATTATTGGAGTAGAAGGACATATTTTCAAAACTAAGGTGGGAGAAGTTACTATTGAAGCTAAATCTGCAGAGTTACTTTGTAAATCTTTGATTACTCTTCCTGAAAAATATCATGGATTAAAAGATATTGAGTTGAAATACAGACAAAGATATCTTGACCTAATAATGAATCCTGAAACTAAAGAAGTTTTTAAGAAGAGAAGTAAAATGATTAAAGTAATCAGAGAATACTTTGATGAATTAGGATTTATGGAAGTTGAAACACCAACATTACAAACTATTTATGGTGGTGCTAATGCACGGCCATTTGAAACCCATATTAATGCTTGGGATATGCCCATGTACCTTTCAATATCTCCAGAATTGTACTTGAAAAGATTATTAGTGGGAGGATTTGAAAAAGTATTTACTATTTGTAAAAATTTTAGAAATGAAGATGTAGACACATCACATAATCCTGAATTTACAATGTTAGAGATTTATCAATCTTATGTAGATTATAATACTATGATGAAATATCTGGAAGAAGTGTATGAAAAAGCTTGTATTGCATTAAATGATTCCACAAAAGTAAAAAATATCCATAAAGGCAAAGAGGTAGTATTAGATTTCAAAGCGCCTTGGAAAAGATTAACTATGCTTGATGCTGTTAAAAAATATGCCAAATTAGATTTAAAAAAGATGTCTGAAGAAGATGTTAAAAAAATTGTAAAAGAACATAAAATAGATTATGATGGACCTTTTAGTTGGGGTTTAGGAGTACAATTAATCTTTGAAGAATTAGTTGAAGAACATTTAATTCAACCAGTACATATAATTGACCATCCGTTAGAATCTACACCATTATGTAAAACTTGTCGATATGATGATAGATTAATTGAAAGGTTTGAATCATTTTGTTTGGGGATGGAATTAAGTAACGCTTACTCTGAATTGAATGACCCCGTTTTACAAAGGAAACTATTAGAGGAACAAGCACAACAATTAAGAGCAGGTTCAGATGAAGCTCATCCAATGGACGAAGATTTTGTTAATTCTATTGAATATGGGATGGCTCCAGCAGGTGGGTTAGGTTTTGGAGTTGATAGAATGGCAATCATTTTAACAGGAGTTGATTCTATAAGGGATGTAATTTTGTTTCCTACAGTAAAACCTATTCATGAAGAAGTTTCAGAAGATAAAGAATAATCTTCTTTTTTTCTCATTTCTTTTTTATAATTCTAGTTAAAAGAAAAAATGGTGTGGACGGCAGATAAGCAAAAATCAAAGATTTTTTGACCTGCCTTACCACAAAAGTGTGTTCTAGGAAGAAAATAAGATATTAAAGAAAAAATGGTGTGGACGGCAGATAAGCAAAAATCAAAGATTTTTTGACCTGCCTTACCACAAAAGTGTGTTCTAGGAAGAAAATAAGATATTAAAGAAAAAATGGTGTGGACGGCAGGGTTCGAACCTGCGTAGGCACTAAGCCACAGGGTGTCTTTTAATCATAGCAATAAGCTCATTACACCCGTGAAAAGCTAGGATTATCCTAAGCCCTGCCCGTTTTGTCTGAAATCGCAGATTTCTGAACAAAGTTCATCTTCGATTTCACTTGACCACTCCGGCACGTCCACATAAAAGTGTTAATATCTTGAATTTCTATTCTGTTTTTATATCTTACGGTAATTTTAAAGCAATCTAATAAGAAAACTATAAAAACAAACTCTTTTTCTGATGCCACTCATTTTATTACTCACCAGAGATTACACCTGAAAAGTTTATAAATAGAACCATTTATTATACATTATAATGAAAATTGGACCATCAACAGGTTGGCTATATGCCATAGAGATATCAGATATGAATGAACATAAAAAAATCATCGATACGGCAGGAATGAATCTATTTGAAATTTGTTGCTATCAGTGGGGTGATGAACGTATAGATGCTATTTTGAACTCAAAAAATTTAACAGGATATACCTATAAATCAATTCATTTACCCAATATGAAACAAATATCGGATTTAGATGAATTATACAAGATGAAGAAAATAGTTAATGATCACAAAATAAAAACTTGCGTCATTCATAGGGATGGTTTCTTAAATCAAGGAAAATATCTAAATCAAATCATCACTGAGTTGAACAAACCAATAACAATAGAAAATCTTGATGGAAGTCGTGACAATAAGAGAGAAATAGAAGATCTCCAAATCTTAAAAAATGATTATGAAGTATCGTTCATGTTAGATGTTCAACACGCTTACGAACACGACCATTCAATGAATTATGCTAAAGAATTGTATTCTTTTATGGAAGATAAATTAACACACCTACATGTAAGCGGAGAAACAGAGAATAATATTCATTCATTAGTTCATAAATCAAGAAACGCTAAAGAAATAATCGACTTTTTAGGTTATATATTCTCAAAAAAGAAAGTCCCAATTGTTTTAGAAGGTGAATACAAAACTGCACAAGAATTAAAAAAAGAAAGAGAGTTTTTAGAAAAAGAATTAGGAAAATAATATCAAATGTTTTTAAGCATTGGCGTTGCTCTTTCTTCTAAGTGGAGTTATCAAACAAGTAACAAAGAAATAAGAAAACTATAAAAACAAACTCTTTTTCTGAACCTAAAATGGTAGAATCAATTGTTTATGGAATAGATCATTTACATCAAGTATCTTTAACAGATCCTAGTTTTGTTACTAAGTACCAAATGATATATACAAAAGCAGTAAGTGAAAGAGCAAAATCATTTCCACAACTGATTGATTCGTTAGGTTTTTTAGTAGATTTAAAAACCAGGGACATTTCTTCACTAGAAATATTTGGTGCTTGGGAAGAATTTTGTGTGGCAGAAGGAGTTTTAGAAGCATTAAGCTTGGGACTAAATGTAGATGTTCATAAAGGATATGTTGCTGCTTTAAAAAAACGGGAAATGTCTTTTAGAGATCTTATTGCTCTGAAATTAGAGGGAAAGATTTTTGGTTACACTGAAGATGATCAGTGTCATTATTTCGTTGCACCGCCAGGAAAAAACACAAAACTATAAAAAGCAACTTTAATTCTGAGTATAAGTGGGCCTGTGGCCCAGCCTGGATATCATTAATGACCAGAAAAGGCGATTCCCTCCTAAGGAATAGATCGGGGGTTCAAATCAAATGGTTACGCGCATTTGATACGCAAGAGCGGGTTGGGTATAAAACCCAACGCACTGCGAAATAACCATTTATGAAAGTCCTCCCAGGCCCGCATTTTTTTAAACGAACGGTCTCAAGATCCAATGAAGAGTCCTGGAGTAATTCCAAATGGAATGATCTAAGTAGGCTGAGGATGAGTATACCGTTTATTTAAGAAACTTTTATTAGAATTTAGTGTTCAAGAAGAATTTATTAAGGATTACCTGATGTAAGTCTATCTTCTAAAGGAATAGCTATAAAATTACCAGCTTTAATATGGTGTGGGTCTTCAATTTCTGGATTAAATTTATGTAATCTGTCTGGTGTCACTCCATAACTGGCAGCAATTTGATTAAATTCATCTCCTGATTGGATTTCATACATCTCACATGGCGTTTCTCTTAAAGGAAGAAATATAACACCACCCACTTCAATATGATTTGGATCTTCAACGCCAGGATTAAATCCAAGTAATCTTTCTGGAGTAATTCCCTGCTTTCTAGCAAGTTCATCAAATTTATCGCCTAGTTGGATTTCATGCATTTCATACGAAGTTTTATTTAAATCTATGATTCCATTCCCATAAACTACTCTTTCAGGATTACAAGCTGTTAAAGATAATCCTAAGTAAGCCATTCCAATCCCATATAATGCTTTTTCAACCATATTTACTCCTAAGGAGTGGGTTTTTTATAAAAGTTCTAGAAGATTTATAATTTTCCCTCTAATGTTCCCGGGGGGAAACAAAGTGTTCCTCCCGCTGCGATAGAATTAAGATCTTCAAGTCCAGAATTATATTTTTCAATCTTCTCGAGCCCTAAGTTATATACTACCATTAAACGATAAATAGTATCTTCTATTCTAATTTTGTGTCTGTCTGCTTCAATTCCAGGAGTACAATAATCCGGACCAATTAATTCAACTTTTTTAGTTGGTTCTGGTATAGGTTTTGGTTCTTCAAAGTATTTTGGTCCATATTGTGCCGCTAAGGCTATTGTTGTCCCAAACATAAGAGAAAATATTACACTTCTAGTTTTTCTTATTAGGCCCCCCATATTTAAGCTGAGAGGTTTTATATTTTTTAAATATTTCTTAAGAAAATTATTTATAACCTTGACAGTTTCTGGAGATAGTATGGAAATCCAAGAACTAAAAGATTTTTCAAAAAGAATGCATAAAAAGTTAGAAAGTTATTACAAATTCGATGACCCAAGGCAGTTAAATTTACCAATTACTGTAAAGATTATGGAAGAATTGGGAGAGTTGTGCGATGATGTTCTAGCTCATTCTGGTTTGCAAAGAAAAGAGAAGTTAGAAAATAAAGATATGAAAAATCTTCAAGAAGAGTTTGCTGACGTTATTTTGACAACTTGTAATTTGGCAGAAAACATGGGCGTTGACATTGAAGAAGCTTTAAAAAATAAGATTAAAAAAATTGATAACAGATTTAAAGAAGAATGAAACTAATTAAAACCATTACTAAAGACAACACAGAAACTTTCATCAATGAACAGGTTGGAGAAGCTTACCATTCTTTCACTGGAGCGGTTGATGAAGCAGTTAAAAAATATGCAATTCCTTGCAAAATTAAAGAGTTAGCAAAAACTGGCAAGATTAGGATTTTAGATATGTTCTTTGGTATGGGATACAATTCTGCCATGTCTATCGACGTTGCTTTAGAAGAGAACCCTGGTTGTGAGATTGAAGTTTATGGGTTAGAATATGACCCAGAGATTGTTCAAAAAATTCAAGAAGTTAACCCACCAATAAAATTCTTTCAACATTACAAAAACTTAACACCACAAAAATTAGAATTCAAACAAGGAAACATTACAGTAAAAATAATTCTTGGCGATGCTAGAAAAACAATAAAAGATCTTCCAAGCAACTATTTTGATGCTGTTTTCTACGATCCATTCTCACCAAAAACTGATCCGGAGATGTGGACATTAGAAATGTTTCAAGAGATGTATAGAGTAATGAAAAATTCTGCTATTTTAGCAACATATTCTTGTGCAAGAGTTGTCCGTGATAACATGTCTAAAGCAGATTTAGTTTACGATGACGGACCTATTGTTGGCCGTAGAGGACCTGGAACAATAGCAACTAAATGGGTCATGGATTTATAAAAACAGAGAGATTTACCACTGAGGGGGAAAAACTTTATAAAAACAAGTTATTTCTAAGTAAGTATGACAAATGTAATGGCTTATATTAGAAAAGGAATGATTTCACCAAGTCTACCTTTACTTAAAGAATCTGAGGTAATAATACCTGACATTGCAGTAGTTATTGCAGATGGATTAGGTAGTGGAGGAGGAGAAATCACTTCTGGAAACCAAAAGTTATATTCTATTGGAACTAATTTCTTATTAGGAACAGGACATGGAGATAAAATTTCTTTAGTTGCAGAAGAGTTATCAAAACAAAAAGAAACCTCACCAAGAATTCTTTCTGAAAGAATTTTTGATATTGCAAATGAATTTTTTGTTGATCAAAATGAGCCTTTAGGTTTTTTAGTTATTGGAAGAGGAGATCAAGGTATTGAAGGATACAATCTTTCAGTAGACCGGTTTAAAAAAGCATTTCCATTTAATGGATTTAAAGCAGATGGTTCTGGATCCTACTTTGTTGGAAAAGCGATTGAGCGCGATCATCAAAGAGGATTACTTTATAAAAATGGTTCAGATTCAAACATTGCTGACATTACTTCAACTTTATTTGATTTAAGTAATGTTGCTAAAAAAAGTGCAGGGGTTAATGATGAACTTCAATATGGTTTTATTCTACCAGAAGGAAACGCAGCATTATTTGATCCAAGAGTAAGTTTATGGTTGCCAAGTAATGAATATGTTAATGAAGATGGAAAGTTTCATCAAAAAAAAGTTGATTGGAACAAAAAAATGTTTAACTCTCTAACTGAAGCACTTACTAAAAATTATAATTTAAATGTTGATTTTAATGAAATCTCTTCAGCAATGCAAAGCGGGAAGTATGATTTGAAACTTTTACAGAAACAACAAGAAATAGTTTTAGCAAACATGAAAGATATGAGAAATTATCTTACAAAAACAATTACTAATTATGTTGTCAGTCATAATCCAACTAAAGAAAATTAATTATTTTACTTTTTTTTATTATTATTTACAAAGTAAACACTTAAAAAAATTCATTTTTTTTTATTTCTACCACGTTTTTTAACAGCTTCAAAACGTTCTAGAACAAATTTTGCGTTTGGATAAATTTCTTTATATCCATCAAGAACATGTTCAAAGATTTCAGGATACAACTGGTAATGTTTACTTTCTAAAGCACGGTCTAAAAGAAATAAGTCAACAGCTTTATCTTCAATCTTTTCAGAGAAAACACTTAACCCGAAATCAATCATGTTCAATTCTCTTGTTTCTTTATGAATAATCATGTTACTTGTTGTTAAATCTCCATGAACAATATCTTTCAGATGTAATTTACCAACTTTCTCACCAATTTCTCTAGCAAATTGTTGATAATCGTCGCCTTCCATTAAAACGTCTCTTAGTTTTTCGCCAGGAACAAAGTCCATTACAATTGACATTCTTTTATCACAGAAACTTATCAAATTGGGAGCAGGGAATTGCATTTCATTTAATTTACCAAGAACTTTAGCTTCCCTTCTAGTACGGAACTGTCTTAAAGATCCATCGATCTCTTTTAAGCGATACATTTTCTCAAATCGTTCTTTAATCACTTGACTTCCGTTCTTATAAATTACTGCTTCCGCACCCTGGGCTATTTTTTCCATAGTTGATATGATTTAATGCTATTATTTAAATTTAACTGTGAAGAAGACTAATATGAAACCCTCTTTATCTTTTGTATTAGCGCCCTGTCGAAGACGAGGCACACGAGATAAATTCATTTATCTCGTAGGAAGTGCCGTGCCCTAATACAAAGATTATTGTGAGTTTCATATTAACCTAGAAAGAAAGCTTAAAACTTACGACCAAGACGACTTTTATAACAAACTCACAAAGAAAGATAATCCTCAATAGTATCTAAGTTTTCAGTTCTACGATATAACTTTTCTGCTTTTTGAAATGATTCAAAGCTTACACCAATATAAACTTGTAAAATTTTGGTACAAGATTCTGTGATTTTGGGGATTCTTTGATTCAACATTTTTCTGGAACCATAACAAAATAAAACATTTTTCCGAGAAGTTTCTATAACTATCCCTACTATCTCTTCTGGAAGAACTTTTGTTTCTTTCAGGTCATCAACCCAATAATTTGCTTTATGAGGATTTTTAACCCAATCAGGAAGTGTCCAAACAGCTGATTCTAAAGGATTAAAGTTTTCAGGACAATCTAATTCAGCAGTATCTTCTAACATTCTTGATAAGAGAGTAAGAGTATTTAATAAACTTAACTCCACACAGTTAGTTTGAACCACTTACAAGTGACAAAAAGAGAAACATTTATAAATTAAAGTACCAATTGAAATAAAATGGTATTAGAAGATAGGCTTGAAGAAAGTATTAAAGATAATATTGAAAGAGTTGAAGGACTAGAAGAGGGTGTGAACTTTTTTAACGGGTCTCCTTTTCTTTATGAAATTTGTGATGGTTCTGGTACTGTTAATAAAGAACATCCTGCTAGAGGCCAAGACATACCATGTTTTAATCCTATTTTAAATCTAAGAGGGCAATTCTTAATCTATAATGTCGGTGTTTGGGAAGGAGTTCCTGATAATTACAAACCAATTTTAATAATTCACGAATTAAGAGAATATGATACTGAATCCCATCAAAAAGCTTTAGAATATGAATTACAGTTTGCTCGTATTTTTCTAGGAGATAAAAAGTTTCCAGAATTTATTAAATGGCGTAAAAAGTATGATTCAAGTGCAAATTAGCTTTTCTTAGAAAAGGATTATATAGTAACCAAAAAAAACTTAATTTAAAATGCAAAAGATAGAACTCTTACTTCCAGCAGGAAATCAGGAATGTTTAGAAGCAGCAGTAGAGAATGGTGCTGATGCAATTTATTTTGGTATTGACAAATTCAATGCTAGAAGAAGAGCAAACAATTTTAAATTAGAAAATATTAAAGAAACAATTGATTATTGCCACAATAATGGAGTCAAATGTTATTGTACCCTTAATATACTTATTAAAAACAGCGAAATCAAAGATTTTTTTGAAACGATTAAAGAATTATACTTAGCTGGAATTGATGCGGTGATTATCCAACACATTTCGTTTTTACCAATTATTAAAAAGAACTTTCCAGAATTGGAAGTTCATCTCAGTACACAAACCACAATTACAAACTCTTATTTTTATAATTTAATTAAGGACGCAGATAAAGTTGTTTTACCAAGAGAATTTTCTAAAGAACAAATTAAAAATTTTATTGAAAAAACTAAACTGCCAACAGAGATATTTGTTCAGGGAGCAATGTGTTTTTCTTATAGTGGAAAATGTTTATTCTCCTCATTTCTGGGAGGAAGATCCGGTAATAGAGGATTATGTGCACAACCTTGTAGAAGAAAATATAATGGCAAATATTTGTTAAGCATGAAAGATCTTTGTTTAGTTAAAGCAATTCCAGAATTGATTGACATGGGAGTTTCCTCATTAAAAATCGAAGGTCGTTTGAGAAGCCCAAAATACGTCGCTGCTGCAACTAAACTTTACAGAACAGCAATTGATTCTCACTATGCTAAAAAGTTTATTGTTGATAAAGATTTGTTTAAAGAAATGAAACTTGCTTTTAATAGAGAATTTACTTGGGGTTACTATGCCAATCTAAAAGATGTTGTTTCCGATGATCGACCAATGGGGAGAGGATTATATTTAGGTGAGTTTGATAAAGATAGAATGATTAAGTTGCAAGAAGATGTTTCTATTGGTGATGGCTTAGGTATTTGGTTACCCAATAAAGTAGATGGTGCAGTTTTAAGAAAAATTGAATTAGTCGAAAATAATAGTGGGAAGATTGAAGTGGATTCTGCTCAAAAAGGAGATTATGTTAGATTACACATCTTTGCCAAGCCCGGAACTAAAATTTATAAAACATCTTCAATAGAAGAAAGTAAAAAAATTGATTTTGTTAAAAACAAACCAATAATGATTAAAGACAGAACAGTTAACAAAATAGTTTTACCAAAGATAAAAGAAAAGAAAAACAATAAAGAAGAATTATTAGTAAAAGTCTACTCTATTGAAGATGCTAGAGAAGCATCAAAGTATACAAATAAAGTTTTTTACAATATTTTTGCAAAAGATTTTGACAACAAATATTGTGCCTATATTCCAAGATTATTAAATGATGAAGAGGTTGATGAAGCAATTAAATTAATCGAACAAGATAAAATTAAAAATGTTTTAGTTGGTGAATTAGGAACTTATGTTAAGTTAAGAAATGAGAAATTAAATTTATACTTAGATTATTCAAACAATGTTTTTAATGAACTTGATTTAGAGTTCTTTGATGATTGCACATCAATAATCTCGCCAGAATTATCTTCTGAAGAACTTAAAGAATTCTCAAATAAAGATTTCATCAGTTTAGCTCATGGTAAAGTTGTAATGATGAATACCAAATATTCTTTATTACCAAAAAAGTTAACAGATCAAAAGAAATTTACTTTCCCAGTAAGAAAAGAACACGATTATTATCAAATTCTTAATAGTAAAGAACTTGGCTTGTTTGAGTTAGTAGATGATTTAAGAAAGATTGGTATTAAAAGATTCTTCTTAGATTTAGACGATGATATTGATTATACTGTAAAGTTTTATCATAATTTATTTAAGGGAAAAGTCCTTCCGATTAAAAAAAGAGGTTATACTAAAGGCCACTTTGATAGAGGAGTAGAATAAGAATGAGCATAGGAGATTATTTAGAATATTTAAAAGGAGAAAGAACAAAAAATATTACCCGTAGTGGTAATCATGTTACTGTTGGTCCTGAAAGTCCTTTGGATCCTAATTTCAATAGTACAACAGAATCTTATCAAGAACTTATATTGAGAGAAACAAATCTTGAAACATTAGCAACAGCTAAAAAAAAACTTGATACAGAACTAAGACAGGTTGGTCCAGATTATTTTTCTGTTACAAGAACACGTTCTGAGGGTGGTCTTTTTTGTGTGTGTCATTCAAAGTATCATCTCTTGGGAAAAAATTCTGGGAGCGATTCTCAAGGAGCATATCACTTTTTTCAACTTTGTGAGGATTTAGGATCTAAAAATTATGTTATTCTAGATCGTCGTAAGTTTAAGATTTTCTATCGTAGTGACAATTTAAAAGAAGCCAAAGAAGCTCTAGATAAACCAAAAAAATTATTTCCACTTCCCGAGAATGATGGTTATAGTTTTCAAACGAGGTCTTTATAAAAATATTTGGAGAATAACTAAGTAATAAACTCAAACACAGAAATGTTTAAATAAATTCTCCCATTAACTATTAATTATGGTAAGGGGACTTAGACGAATTAACATTTCTGTTTATGTGCAAAACGGAAAAAGAGATATTGTTTATATTAACCATCTTGATCAAAAAATAGGTTCTGCTAAACCTTGGGAATTATGTACTGGAGATACTTTCACACACCCAAAAGAGTCTAAAATCATTTATCGCTCTTCTTTATCAGAAAAGAATTTTGTTAGAGAGATGAAACATTTGGAGAAAAGATATAATTTAGAAAATCTTAATTCCACTTTTTCTGAATATGTATTGAACTTATTAATAAAACCAAAAAAAGGAGAATTAGTTTCCATTCGAAAAACATTGCCTGCCCATATTAATCCAATAAATTCGCCCATTATAACTGCTACGCCACCAATAACACTTGAAGACGTGTGTTCAAGTTGTCCTTTTGGAAAAAACACAACATCATATGGAAAAGAAATTATAAATTAACAAACTTAACTTCTCTTTTCTCAAAGTAACAGATTTGTTTCACGCCTAAACTTTTCAAATATTTTTCAACATCATCTATTTGATTACCTAATTGTTCAATTCTGTGTGTATCACTACCAATAGTTATCTTCTTTACACCTTTTTGAACAAAAAGTTTTATTATTTCTTTACTAGGGTAAACTGCTAATTCTGGATTTTTACCAAAATGGTTAGTATAACTGGTATTGATTTCAAACCCAACATTATTTTCAATCAATAAATCTGCAATTTCTTCCCATTGAACTTTTAGATTAACAAACTTTGGTTCTGGCATAATTCTCTTATAAATATCAATATGCCCAATAACATCAAATAACTGAGATTTAATCGCTTCCTTTAATTTCAAAAAGTAATCATCAACAATTTTTCTTTGAAGTTTAGGTCTTCCAACTAATTTAAACCTAGTTCTACTATCAGAAACTTCTAATCCCGGCAATCCATGCACAGAACCAATAACAAAATCAAACTGAACAGAATTAATAAAATCTTTAATTGGATTTTCATATTCTTGCCAATAACCAATTTCTGTACCAAAAAAAAGGGTTGTGTTTTTATTCAAATTAAGCTGTTTAATGTCTGAAAGACTATTTTTTAGTTTTTTTTCAGTTAAAGTGAAACCCATTTTTGATAATCTGTTATAGAACTCATGATGATTAGTAATACAAACATATTTAATTCCTTTCCTGACAGCCTCAGTATAAATCTCTTCAACCTCTAGCTTAGTATCTGGTGAAGTGTTAGAATGTAAATGAAAATCTAAAATCATTTTCTAACCAAAATAATCTGCTTTTTGCGCTTTAATCTGTTTTGCCCTAGCAACACTAAAGTAATCTTCTAACTGTTTATATGTTTCTTCAATCTCTTTATCAATACTAGGCTTAACAACTTTTAGAGCTTCTTCAAAATGTTTCATAGCAACTTCTTTACTTTTCATATTTTCACGTAAAGCAATCATTGCTGCTTCTCTACAAACACCTTCAATATCAGCACCTACGTAACCTTGAGTTTTTTCTGCTAATTTGTTAATGTCAACATCTTTAGCAATAGGCATTTTTCCCAAGTAAATTTCAAATATTTTTTTACGACCTTCTTCATCAGCAACAGGTGTGAAAATCATTCTATCAAATCTTCCTTGTCGAAGTAAAGCTGGATCAATAATATTAGGACGATTAGTAGCAGCTAGGATCAATACATCAGCCATACTTTCTAACCCATCCATTTCTGTAAGCAATGCATTTATTGCATCCATGCCTGAACTACTCTTATTAGTCTCATTTGAACTTCTTCTTGCAGCAATAGAATCAAACTCATCAAAGAAAATAATAGTTGGTGCAGTTTGTCTAGCTTTACTAAAAATTTTCTTAATTAATTGGGGTGTTTCATTGACCCATTTACTAAGTAAACTTGGCCCGTTAACTAAAATAAAATTAGATTCAGATTCTTTCGCAACTGCTTTCGCTAATAAAGTTTTTCCAGTTCCTGGAGGACCGTAAAGTAAAACGCCTCTTGGTGGCCTAATCCCCATCTTTTTGAACACTTCAGGAGTTTTTAATGGCCATTCAACTGCTTCTTTTAATTTCTCTTTAACATCTTCTAAACCACCTACATCATCCCATGAAACGTCGGGAGTTTCAACTAAAACTTCTCTCATTGCGGATGGTCGAACAATTTTTAACGATTCAATAAAATCTTTCTGAGTAATCATTAATTTTTTCAAAATTTCTTCAGGAATAGTATCTCCCTCTTCAATACCTTCTTTCTTCAAGTCGGGAAGAATTCTTCTTAAAACTATCATTGCTGCTTCTTTAGCTAAAGCGTTTAAATCAGCACCAACAAAACCGTGCGTAACTTTAGCAATTTCGATAAGATCTCTTTCAACCCCTTTTCTACGAGCCTTATTAACAATAAAATCCATTAAATTTAAAGTTTTTAATTTTTCATAATATTGACTTTCTTTATTTTCAAGAATTTTTCTTCTAGGATCTTCTAGGATAAGACTATATTTTGAATCATCAATTTTTTTAATTTCTTCCGCCAATTCTTTTAATTTTGATTTTTGTTTTAATAACTCTTCTTTAAAGTTGTCAGTCTTTTTAATTTCCTCTTCTATAGTTTTAACTTCTTCTTTTAATTCATTTATTCTTTCTTCAAACTTTTTTATCTTTTCTTTCTCTTGATTAAAAATGTCATTGGCTTCTTTAATTTCAGATTCTAACCCTTTTATTTTTTCAATAATTTGGTAAACAATACTTTCTTCAGATTTTATTTTCCTATCTTCTAGTTCTTTTAGTTCAGAATTAAGTATTTTTATTTGTTCATCTTGTGATCTCAAAATTTCATTGATTTTTTCAATTGATTTATTATTAGTATCAATCTTGTTTTCTTTTTGTTTAATTTTTTTATTTAATTCTTTAAGTTTGTTTTCTATTTCTTCAGGGATAGTTTTTAACAATACATCCCCATAAAGAGTACCAAACAAAGGCATATTTCTGGTATGAATTTTAAGAACTTCTAACCTGCCTTCTTTTCCAGGAACGCCAATTTCTATTTCTCGGTCAAACCTGCCCGGTCTTCGTAAAGCAGGATCTATAACGTTAGGCATGTTAGTTGCAGCGATAACAATAACTTTTCCTCGAGACTTCAAACCGTCCATCAGGCCAAGTAATTGAGCAACAACACGTTTTTCAACATCACCTTTAGTTTCTTCTCTCTTTGTTGCAATAGCATCAATTTCATCCAAGAAAATTATTGCCGGTGCATTATCTTCAGCTTCATCAAACTTTTTACGTAAATTAGCTTCACTTTCTCCATAAAATTTGCTCATAACTTCCGGGCCGTTAATTAGAATAAAATGGGAGTTTGTTTCTGAAGCAACTGCCTTAGCAAGTAAAGTTTTACCAGTACCTGGAGGACCGTGTAACAAAACACCTTTCGGTGGTTCTATCCCAAGCCTTTCAAATATTTGTGGATGTTTTAACGGAAGTTCAATCATTTCACGAACTTTTTTAATTTCTTCTCCAAGTCCGCCAATATCCTCATAATTAACTCCTAAACTAAGTCCTACATCTTCTTTCAATTCTACTGCTTGCGGATTAAAATCAATTTCTGTATCTTGAGTTATAACAACATTATCTTTTTTAGGATTAGTATCAACAACCATGAACCTAATTCCACCAAAACCGAACCCGCCAAACTGTGCTTCCATTGCTGAAAATATATCGTTAACATTCCTGTTTTGAGAATCCATCCTTCTTCTAACTCGACCTAAAGAAACTAAATCGCCTTTTCTTAAAGCTCTGTTCATTAAACTACGTTTAAACAGTTGTGGAGAAGCTCTGATCATTACTCCTTTCTGTGCAGGAGCAATAGAAACTTTCTTTGCTGGTTCAACTTCAGCTTTTTTAATAGTAACAAGTTCTCCGATAGAAGTTCGTGCATTTTTTCTAATATCACCATCCATCCGAATAATATTTAAGCCAATGTCTCCTGGATAAGCTCGGTCAACCGTAGCAACGGTTACTCTCTCCCCGTTAATTTCTACAATATCGCCAGTATTTACTCCAGCTTGTTTCATAAAATTAGAATCTATTTTAACTAGTCCCTTACCTACATCGTCCTGGACAGCTTCCATTACTTTAAGTTTGATTTCTTGATTAGTCATTATAATTCACCCCAACATACAATTATTTTAAAGTCATTATTATATAAAGTTTATGGTGTAAAATGATAGGGGTTAAGTTTTTAAAGAAAGCTAGATTAATTTTTAACAAAATGATACCAAATTATAAAGAAAATAATACAATCAACTTAATGAGTTCTATCATGCACGGATTAGGTAGTAAAAGCCAATATCCACAATTAAGCAAAGAATTAACTAAAGAAATTAAAGAAGCAAGTAACGTTATTCTGTTTGTGATTGACGGTGTTGGTTCTGATTCATTACAAAAACTTGGAAAAAAAAGTTTTTTAGTGAAAAATAAAGTACAAAATTTACAATCAGTTTTCCCTGCTACGACTGCATCTGCAGTAACAGCATTTTATACTGGTTTGACTGCACAAGAACATGGAATCACTGGCTGGGACATGAACTTGAAAGAGTTTGGAACAATTGTAAGCATTTTACCTTTAATCACAGCCCAAGGTCAAAGGATAGAGTTAAGTGAAGAAACGTCTTATTTTCCAAAATCAATCTTTGATAAAATTTATGTTTCTAGTTATAAGTTTGGTCCTGGAAAGTTATTTAAAAGTGATTATAACAAAATTTTAGGTAGAAATGCTGAGTTTGGAAAAGTTAACACATTTAACAGTCTTCTTAACAAGATTACTAAAACAGTAAAAGCAAGCAAAAAAAAGAAATATATTTACGCCTACTGGCCAGATTTCGATAGTTTATCACATGAGTTTGGTAAAAATGCTAAACAATCTAAAGACCATTTAAAAGAAATTAATAATAGTATTGAAAAGTTTTCTAAAAGACTTCAAGGAACAAACACTTTAATTTTAATAACTGCTGACCATGGACAAATCATTACTACCAGAAAGAAAACTATTGTTGCTAATGAACATAAAAAATTGAAAGAATGTTTATCAATGCCAATGTGTGGTGAACCAAGAGTAGCTTATTGTTATGTGTATCCTAGAAAAGTTAAACAATTTGAAAATTATGTAAAAACAAAACTAAATAAATATTGTACATTGTACAAAGCAGAAGATTTTGTTAAAGCAGGTTATTTTGGATTAGGAAAAGCACATCCACGTTTATTAGACAGAATAGGGGATTATGTTCTGTTAATGAAGGATCATTATATTATTAAAGATTTCTTGATTAATGAAGAGATTAGATACAAACCAGGATGTCATGGTGGTAACTCTGAAGAGGAAATGGTTATTCCGTTGATTAAATTGAAGTTGTAAAAAAAGAAAAAAAATTATTTCTTATTATTTGTTATAAAAATCAGCAACCAATCTAAAAACATCACTAACAACTGTAGTTACGTCATGAACACAAACAACTTTTGGCACTTCTTGAAGTGGCAAAGATTTCAGATCGTGTGCAACGGAACCGTTAGTTCTATGTTTATCACCAATTGAAATAGGCATAGTGGTGGTATCAATTACTAACCCATACTGATTAGAAGCTAATTCTTCTTTAAGTTTATTTCCTAGAACAACTTTATCAGGATCAAAGAAAGTTCCAACAACTTGTTTCATTGCTTTGTAAAGCGAATCAGTTTCATTTTGAGCCATATAAACCAATACTTTACCATCTTTTTTTAGTGGTGCTTCTGAAACTGCCATCCCCACTAAAGTACCCAATTCGTTTTTATCAAGCAATTCTACGTTAAGTTCGTTAGCTTTTTCTTTAACGTATGGTTGAGAAGCAGCAGCTGTCCAAAGTATTTTGCGAACATCTAAATCTTGCAACTCTTCCAATACTGTAAAACCTTCAGTACCATTTGGAGTATACTGTAAATCTGTAATTACAAGATCATAGTCTCCAGTTTTAGCCTCTGCAATGACTTCTTCATGATCATCTAAATAAGTTACTTCTGCACCAGGAATGTAAGGCATTGCTTTTTTTGCAAAATCTAGATGATCATCCCCAAGTAAGATTTTTTCTAATTTTTTCATTGTATTCCACCAACACAAAAGTTAGTATTTTCAGAATCAGAGATTAACATTTTGTAAACTTCATCAATCGAATTTCTATTTTTATCAATTAATCCCAAATATGGTTTTTTCAGTTCAGAAACGTTTTCTGCATAAGCAAACACTCTTGCTTCTGGAAATTTCTCATTAATTTTGTCATACAATTTATCAGCAAAGTTCCCTAGTTCTGCCCCTCTTGCTTCTGGGATCAAATCGTCAATCAATGCATATCTTAATGTTTCTCGCTTTTCAATTACTTTAATTGCGTCTTCAAAATTCGCAGCAGCATAAATCTCAAACACAGTAGGCCTAAAAAGATTAATCAAATCTTTTCTCAAATCACTATCATCTTCAACAATTAAAAGTGATTTAACGATTCTTCCTTCCATTGCGTCTTGATAACTTACACCGGGATTGAATAAAGCCCGCAAGCCACCTTTCTCAACCATCTTGGCTGTATACATGCTAACTTTTTCTCCCGGTTTTAGAACTGCTTCTGGGTTAGATAATGCCTCAAAAAAATCGTCTAAAGAACATTTATCTTTATTTGAACAACCAGAACATTTATCAGAACTCATTTTTCATTCCTCAATGCTTTTGTTAGATAATCAGTAATTAATACTGGCTGGTTCAATGTTGAATTTAGATTTTCAACTGCATCTCTAATTTTAGTTTCCTCTCTAAGAACTAAAGCATCAAGCATTTGATCATTTGTTAATAGTGCTTTCACTGCACCTATATCTTTTGGAAAATCTAATGCATAGCCTGATTCTTCAGGATAATTCCCGGTATACTGGCTTGGTCCACCATAAAAAATACTAAATCTTGCCATGATTAATCCAGAACCTCTCAAACCTCTTACATCCTCTTCACCATTTTCTGTTGAACCATGAATTGAAAGTACAAGATCATTTGGTCCACGAGAAATGAAATCATGTGGCTTATCTAATCTAACTTCATATTTATCAGTTAAAATATGCTTAGTCCCATTAAAATTACTTCTTTGATACCCGAAATCTTCAATCTGCATTTTAATGTATTCTTCATCAAACCGTTCACCCATATTTTCAGACAAGTATGGTGTAAATAACCCAACAATAATTTTTTTCTTTTCTTCATTCATTTTTATTCTCCTCCGAGTTTAACATCTACCCCAAAGATCAAAAAAGCCAGTTTAATAATAACCTTTGTTGTAGATAAATAAACAACACACCACCAAACAACAATTGTATTACCACGAAGCAAACAGTAAATGTTTACCTAACTTTAACTATAGAAAGATATTACTTAAGAGCAATTACATATAATTGAGTCATAATAAACATAAGAAACCCTATATTTTTAAGAATAGAAAAAAATTAGAAAAATAAAAAATAAGAAATTTATTCTTTTTTAGGTTCAGGAGCAGGTCCAGATCTAACCTTTGGTAAAGGCAACGGACTTGGTAAAGAGATTTCTTCACTAATCTTGATTGCTTGAATATTACCTTTATGTAAAGCAGCATTAACAATAGCTTCCATGATTTCTACTGGAATTTTCTTATCTTTATCCCAAGACTCTTTAATTTCAGTAATTTTCGCTTCTTCTTCAACAAAAAGAACTTGTCCCTCAACATCAATTTTTCCTAAGTCAGGTTCGTACTTGCAATTGAATGCAAATGTAAACTTTAACCCTTTCTTACCTTCAGCAGAAAAACTCATATCTTCAACATTTTTAATAGAAACATTATTATTAATTTTAATCTGACCACCTTTAGAGTCAACATTTCTTTCTGCATTAACTTTATGTAAATTTATTTTTACTATTCCCATTTGTAAACCACCTTTTTAAGTTTTTAATTAAGTTTTAAACTCAGATTAAGTTAATTCTTTATAAAGTTTATTCCTCGTTTGTATATATATTGTTTTAGTAGACAAATTTTTACTAATGAGGAATGACCAAAAAAATTAGTTGAAGAGATTATTTGTAGATTTTTCTAGTTTATTCCTCGTTTGCATATATTTAATCTTTAATCCACAATTAATCAAAGAAGAATGAATAGAAAATCAGTAAGATTTTCTTATTTATTGGTCAGAAATGCTTATTTGTAATGGTAGTGAATGAAATCCTTGATATCATTATATTTAGATTTAATTTTCTTAGAACAGCCATATCTATCATAAAGTTCAATTGCCCCATAAAATAATCCTACTCCTACTAATGTTCCAGTGAAAGAGATTGCTCCAACACTAAATAAACTAATTAATCCATCAATTGATTCTTTTGTAAATTCCATAATCACAGAAAAAGTTTTAATGATTTGTTTATAAATTTTTTGTGTTTAACGTTTACAAACCGCAAAACAATTAAATAACAGATAAATTATAATTAAAGTATGCATAAATATATTGAAACTAACGAAATATTAAATGAAGTATGTGAAGGTCTCAATAAAGAGAAAGAGTTAGGAGTAGATTTAGAGTGCGAAAATAATATGCACCACTATGGGGCTTATCTTTCACTTATTCAAATTTCTGATAGTAAAAGTAATTATATTATAGACATTTTAAAAATAACTGAATTTCAACCACTAATAGATGTTTTAGAGAACAAAAAAATTCTAAAAATATTTCATGGTGTAGATTTTGATTTTAGAATGTTAAATCATCAATTAAAATGTCATCCAAAAAATATTTTTGATACTCAAGTAGCTGCACAGTTGTTAGGTAAAGAGAAAATCGGCTTAGGGGATTTGATTGAAGAATATTTTAATGTTAAGAAAATTAAAAAGTTTCAGAAGGCTGATTGGACAAGACGACCATTAACAGAAGGAATGCTGGATTACGCTTCAGGAGACACAATTTACTTAATTAGACTTAAAGATATTATGAGAAAAGAACTTGCTGAAAAATCAGTCTGGGCAGACCAAGAATTTTTAGATTTAGAAAAAAGAGATTGGCCTTATGAAGAAGGCACTTTTAACACTGTTAGAGGATACGCCCATTTAACACCAAAAGAAAGAGCAATTTTTAGAAGGTTATACACATTAAGAGACAATCTTGCTAAACAAGTTGATAAACCAGTTCATTTTGTAATTAATAATAAAACATTAATAGAATTTACAATTAAACCGCCAAAAGAGTGGAGTAAACTTCGAGGAGTACATCCAATTGTTAAAAGAAATGCGAAATTATTCTCTGAAGAAGTTTCTAAAGGTAATAAAGAGGAACTTTACATTCCTGAAAAAGAAATTAAACATTTTTCTCATAAAGAGAGAGAATTGTTTAGGAATTTAGGAGAACTACAAATTAAAATTGGAACTAAACTAGGAATTAAACCTCATTTGGTTATGAACAAAGAACAAATAATTGACATTGTTATTAATGGAAACTTGAACAGTTTAAGAGATTGGCAAAAAAAGTTAGTTGAAGAAGATTGGAAAAAGATAAAATGAACAATGTAGTAGATTTAGAAGAAGAAAAGTATAATTTGGGAAGAAAGAAGTGGGAACTAGACCTTAAAAAAAGAAGGATAGAAAGAGACAGATTATTTGAAGAATTAGATATTTCTTACTTTGCTTCTATTAGAAGTTATGGTTTAGATGCAACAATTGATAAAGAACTTTATGTGCCACAATTTTCCTCAATAAGTTCAGACAATTATCCAGAAGTTGCTAATTATAATGATTATCAGTTTAAAATAGAGAATAATTTAATAAGAGATAGTTGGGTAATAAGTTGTGCACTTTATTTAAATCATCAAGATTTCTTTGTAGATAAAGAATTAATAAAGTCTGGTTTAGAAAATAGACTTGTAACCGAGAAGTATAGTTACGATCTTAAGACTAAAGAAAAAGTATTGGTATTTTATAGCAAAGAGAAATAAATAAATAAATAAATAAATAAATAAATAATGAGTGGATCATAACAAGTTCAACAAATGTTCTCTAAAAAAATTCATTTCTTTAGGATACTTATTTATTCTTTCTAAAACAGGTTGAGATTTCTTTTTAAGTTTTTTAACCTCATCCGGAGTTAAACCAGAATTTGTTTGATAAGATATTTTTGGCTCCAGAACT
>Ga0233440_1000632_pt1 | contig 38922 bp, 31 predicted proteins | sample SI_123_September_5_FD_182791 | JGI IMG/M metagenome (GOLD analysis project Ga0233440, IMG submission 182791) | Seawater microbial communities from Saanich Inlet, British Columbia, Canada - SI_123_September2016_120_MG | ecosystem: Environmental > Aquatic > Marine > Inlet | place: Canada: British... | reverse complement strand
TTAACTGTCGAACTTACCAGATCAATGGCTTGGTTCAGCTGTTCTATTGTCTTATAAAGATCAATGATGTGAACACCATTTTTCTGGGTGAAGATATATTCAGCCATGTTTGGATCCCAGTTACTGGTCATATGACCAAAATGGGCTCCGGAAGCGAGTAGATCCTCTAGTGAAATATTGCGCATTAAAACTCCTGAAAAAACTTTTTAACGTTTTGAGAACTGATAGGCTTTACGTGCACCGGCCAAACCGTATTTCTTACGCTCTTTCTTACGAGCATCACGGGTTAGCAGACCGGCTTTTTTAAGCACTGGCCGTAGTTCATTATTATCACCCTGCAAAGCACGTGAAATCCCATGCCGAATTGCATAAGCCTGTCCGGATAATCCACCGCCATTAACATTTACAGAAATGTCATAACGACCTGTATTCTCTGTTAGTTCCAGTGCTTCGTGAACAATCATTCTCAGTGTTTTACGACCGAAATATTCATCCAGCTCACGGTTGTTAACTTTGATAATGCCCTTGCCAGGGGTCATATAAACGCGAGCAATTGAGCTTTTGCGTTTTCCGGTAGCATAAAATGTAGTTGATGTACTCATGGACTAGCCTACCTCGAGTGGTTTAGGTTGTTGTGCTTCATGAGGATGAGAATCACCCTGATAAATTTTCAATTTCTTGATCTGGGCACGACCAAGGCGATTATGTGGGAGCATACCTTTTACAGCATGTTCAAGAATCCGTTCTGGATGCTTCTCGCGCAGCTGCTTCAAAGAAGTAAAACGAGCTCCACCTGGATAGCCACTATGGCGAAAATAAGTTTTCTGTTCTTCTTTATTTCCAGTGACACGAATTTTTTCTGCATTAGTAACAACGATAAAATCACCGCTGTCAAGATGGGGAACAAAGGTTGGCTTGTGCTTTCCCCTCAGGATTTGAGCAATCGTAGTTGAGAGTCTACCTAGTGTTTTATCAGTGGCATCTACAATCCACCAATCTCTCTCGATTTCACTTGCTTTTACATTATACGTTTTCAATTCTATTCCTTCTCATTCTTGGTCTATGACCACCTACGGTCACAAAAAAGCGACGTAATCTAACCGGCGCCCTGTGGCATGTCAAACATAATTTCCCAGTGAAAAAATCGAGGATTTTCAGTCACTTGCCGAGGTTTTCAAGCTAATTTCAAAGCTGGTGCCCTGACCGGGTGCGGACTCAACTGTGATATCTCCCTGATGGTATTCGCGAATGATGCGTTCTACAAGACTCAAACCCAGACCCCAACCACGTTTTTTTGAGCTCCACCCTGGCCTGAAGATGTTTTTATGATCTCGAAGGGGAATCCCTTCTCCGTTGTCCCTGACTATGATTTGAATCCAGCTACTACGTTGAAGAACCTTGACTTGAATGATCCCCTCATCCCCTTTTATAGCATCTACAGAATTTTTTAACAGATTTTCAAAGGCCCAGCCAAACAATTCTGCATGCGCTAAAACGAGAAAATCCTCGGGGCAGTCAAATTCAACACTGATGGATTTGCCCCACTGAGGGATACGACGCTGAACATATCCAAGTACCGGTTCAACCAATTCTTTGATTGAAAGACTTTCTAATTTTACACCAGCACCGATTTTTGAGAAGCGATCTGCAACCTGATTTAATCTCTGGAGATCACGATCCATCTCCTCAACAATTTGACCGGTTTGGTCTCTATTCTCCTCTTGTCTCAAAAGTTCTATCCATCCCATAAGCGATGAGAGAGGCGTCCCCAGTTGATGAGCGGTTTCTTTAGAGAGCCCAACCCAAATGCCTCGATGTTCTGCTTTGCGAATAAATTGGAATCCTGCAAAACCCAGCAGGATAAATCCGCCCATGATCCCAAATTCGATAAATGGGAACCAGCGCAGGGCCTGGATGAGTCCTGAATCTTCATAGTGAATCAACATCACCGTTTCATTGTTGAATTCTACAGGGACAGGATCATTTATTGAATCCATCCTGCGTAGAGCCATTTGGAGAATATTCATGCGCTCATCTGGCTCCAGAGTCTCCTCGAGATCCATGGTATGATCCTGAATTTCAACAACTCCATGAACATTCATCTTGGTTAATATCATAGGAAAATTGACCGCCCGCATGATATTCTCGACCATTTCTTCAAATTCCTGTCGTTCAATTCGTCCGAAGTGAATCTGCATAATTTCCCGACCGAGATACTTGACTGGAATCGCCTCGTTTTGGGAATCCATGACTGCCACTGCCTTGAGCAGAAATAATTGAAGATCAGCTTCATCCAAAGATTCAGGTACACTCACATTGCGATGGGCATAGATGATAGGTTGATCATCCTCAACCACAGTGATAATTACAGGGAAGCTGATATTGCGTATAATTTGATTAAAGGCAAAATCCATATTGGGCGAATCAGCCGAAAGCGCGGTGGCATATAGATTTGCATTATAACTTAAAAATTGACGTTGTTCATTCAGAAAGGCTTTGCTTTGCAAATCAGCGGAAAGCGCATTCGCCAATAATTTAGAGTTGTAGTTCAGGAAACGAAGATTGTCATCACGCAATTCTCTAACAATCCAATTTGTATATAACAGGGATCCAATAATTATCAGAATACTGAGGACAAAAAGCCCCAGCTTAATATTTGTAGTGGATCTAAATTCCCGCATTACTCTTGCTCTGTATGTTGCCTGCTTCTATAAAAGAGAAAAGCTCCAAGACCTAATATGATAAGAGCTGACAATAAGGTGATTCTAAATCCAGCTCGGACTGCAGGCGGTTCATACACAAACTTTAACGTATGCTGGCCAGCCGGGACTGGGATACCACGAATCAACTCATTTGATGCAAACATCTCCAATTTGGTATCGTCTTCCATATAGATTGACCATCCAGCAGCATAATACACTTCACTGACGATTAAAAATCCATCTTCATTATTATCTGTTTTTAACTGGAGTGATTGAAGAGAGTGCTCCTCAACATTAACCGTACCTACACCGTAGGTGGATTTCCCTAAACTTCCTTCAGGGTCAAGGACGTAGGCTATATCAGCCGGGCTTGATAGGGATGCATCCATTTTTAAGCTCATATCGCTTGAAGTACTCACAGTAACAATCTCTGGAACGAACCATGCTCTGGAATAGTCATCTGTGAACTCATAAATCAACACTTGAGCTCTCTGTCCCCTGACAATATGCAGGGGTTGATCAATCAACTTGAAGAGCGGATCATTCATGGGGTAAGGAGAAACCAAATATTTTACATTCAGATTCCTCAGTAAATCCAGATGTCGTTTCCTTAGAGCTGGATCAACATCTCCAATGAGCTTGGGCGTGGTGCCACTGGCAGTTTGGGCGTAGTACTTGGGTAAGAAAGTTTGTTCAATTCGGGTAGAGTTAAGAAAATCCTGTAGTATCTTCAATTTAGCAGGACTATAACCTCCGATTGATTCCAGGCCATGCAAGGCCCAAACGTTGGAGCCAAACAGGGTATGAACTGGAAATACTCTACCAGGATTCTCTGCTGTGAGCTGTTTCAGTTTTCGAATCGCCGGCGTTTCTTGCTCTCCAGCCAGACCTCTCCTTTTTGCTACAGCATTTTTCGTAAAACGTAAGTCTACGTGACCTAACTCTACAACAACAAGAGCAATCATTGCAAGCGAGAGAACCATTCCTTTAATTTTTTGAGCGAAATATGCCCAGATCACAGCCAATCCCAGGGTTCCAATGAATAGACCTTTAATCAGGCTGGCGTAAAACATATCGATTCGAGCGCTACTCAGTTGGGGGTGATGTTTTGGTGAATCCACCAACGCATTTGAAAAAGCTCCTGTGATCATTCCTTTGAAAAGGAGCACGATGACGAACAGCCCACCCATAACACTTGTGGCGATAAGCATTTTCTTTACCAGTTCTGCCCGGCGTTTCTCGTCCATGGTAACCAGCGTGAATAACCCAACTCCAGCCAGGATTGCTGCCATGAGTTCCATTAATATGAGTATCATTGAAGGGACTCTGAACTTATTAAAAAATGGGAGCAGTTTGAAAAGCATGTCGTACAGATAGGGCCAATAGCTTCCAAAACTCACCAGCAACGCTAGCAGTATGGTAGAAAGCAGAAAAACTTTTTCCTTTAAGTTTTCCCGATTAAAAAATGCTGCGACCATGAGGATGAGGAGTGTCAACCCGATAAAGTCGGAATGTTCGGTGAAGGTGCGACCACCCCAATAGGTTTGACCACCAAATCCAAACCAGTCAGAGAAAAAGAGTGCAATAAATTCATAGGGTGGAAAAGACCAACTCGTGGCATAACCATATTCTAGTCCCCCACCAGCGCTTCCGCCTCTAATCGTGTGGGCAACATATGCCAGGGAAGGGATGTATAGGACTGCCGCCAAACCGATTCCGAGCATTAAACCTCCCAGCAAATATCCAACTGAGAGATGAAAATTTTTCCAGTTTTTCCCCAGCGCCCTGAAAATTACTTCAATGACGACATACCAGCCTATGGCCATCCATCCATAATAAGCAACCTGGACGTGTCCCCTTTGAAGCTGGAAGCCAGCCACGATGGCAAGGATTATCAGACCTTTCAGGTCGGGTTGGTCAAATATCCTCTTGGTGGCATAAATTAACCAGGGTAGATAGGCTGCAGTCATCATCTGGGATCCATGACCCGCGGTAATCATCACTATAAAGAAAGGCGTGAGCATATAGGCTAGCCCACCCAGAATGGCAGAAAAATGATCAGTTTTAAGATGTCTGAGGAGGATGTACGCCCCCATGGCAGCAAAAAGATAATGGAATAGCATCCCCCAGAGCGGAGGTAATCCCAGCTGACCCAAAATGCCGATCAAGTAATTTGGGAAATAGACTCCTTTTGTGTACATCATACTACTGAAAGAGGGCATTCCAGAAAAAATGTAGGGTTGCCATAAAGGATACTCCCCTGTCTCACTATGGTAGATACTAAGTTGGCCAGTCATCCCTGCGGCGGCTGTCGTATCACCTCCACCAAAGATGTAACCCTTTAAAAATATTGCAGAGAATAAGACGAGGAGAACCAGCAGAAATATTGCTCCAGCTTTGACAATATCTTTACGTATAAATTCTGAAAACATAGTGAGTCCTTGTGATAGTCAGGAGTGGTTAGGGTTCAAAGAAGGATATGGTAACTCCAGCGCGGGCTGAGACCCTACCAAGCTTCATTTGCTTCGAAGCTAAACCCATAATGGTACATGGAAAATGATTTATCATCTGAAAATCGGTCGACTCCTCAGACTGAAGCTAATTTGTGTAAGCATGCATTAACTATTTTGGAAATGAAAAAGTACCTTGGTACCAAATCTAGTTTGATAGCAAAAATTTATGGGTGATAATTATCCCTGGAACGTCTGCATCGGTTCCAGTAATCTTTACTGCTGTGCCAGATTGCTGTATCAGGCCTGGACCTCAATTCTTGATTTATCAGCAATAAAGTTTATAAAGTCGACATAGTTGCGGCGCGCATCATATTTATTTAGATAAATTGCATGTGAATTCATCCTGGTTTCTTCTCGCTTAAATAATTCTATATCGGACAATGCCTCTATTATACTCTCAATAGAACAATCTGAGTTTAAAAGGCGACCATTATGATTATTGATCACCATTTCTCCTATGCCTCCTATGTCCGGGGCAACAATTGGAATGTGACAACTAAGGGCTTCCATAATTGTAACTGGTGCGCCCTCAGACATACTCACATTAATAAATAAATCGATTTGTTCTTCTTTATAAAATCTAAAAACTCGTTCGTTTTCAACAACTCCCAAAATTTTATAGTTTACATTCTTGATACTAGCCAAACTCTCTGAGGCAAGACGTTGAATACGTTCATACAATAGCCCCCCCCCAAGATGCGTCCACCTATATTCGATATGGGTATTTGACAAAGCTAATTTGCATAAAGCCTCAATCACTTTGTGAATTTGTTTAACTTCTGATAAATGTGAACATGATACAATATGAAGTGAATTTTGAGATGCAGGTCCGGTCTTAATCTTCCTGTCAATTACGCCTAGTCGGCCCAGTTTTAACACTTTCCCCTCAAAACCATAGTTACTCGTAAGGTATTCTCTGGCGTTATCTGTGACTGTAAACACACCATCAATATTTTTTGTAAAATGTTTTTTCAGGGGCATGTATCCAGCAGTTCTACGATTTTTGTAAAGATCGTGGCCGTGTATCCGGCTAAATATTTGGTATCCATATCTCTTTTTTAAGCTCTGTAATGCAAACGTTGCTTCATTATTCCAATATGTATAGAACACTGTCTCGTTCAGCTTGGGCTGCCGTTTCAAGAACTTTTTAAACGAATGATAGGAAATCAGATAGCTAATGATGGAAGAAAAGAGTGGTGAAATTTTCTTCCAATTGGATTTCACCTCTGAGAGCAGCTCTATATAAAAGTACTTCACGAAGAAAACTTGCAAGCCATAAAAAAGAGCTTTATGTAGTTCACTCATAAATTTTCTGGTAATGGAAAGATCTAAATTGATATTTTCTGGGATACTACGCATCCTGTCATTCCCAAATGAAAGGGGTACTATACTTACAGAAATATCACTCCGCTCAGCCCAAAACAGGATTTCTGTTTCCAGGAACTCTTCAGCTGGTTTAAATGGAAAAGTTGAAGTTATTAAAATGATTTTCATCGATACAAAAATTACCTTACTTCTGCAATCAAAGTATCATGCAATACTGGGTATTTAGAAACTAGCATTTTTTTGAATATCTGATTTCTGGTGAACCCACCGTGCTCGGTCAAACTAATCTTCTCTAGAACAAAACCAGCATCTGTAACTATTTTTGCTATTGTGTAGGGAGTGAACCAAAATCTATGATCAGAATTGACGTGCTCGATGTCCTTAAATGAGTTAAGAATATTATTATATCTTAAAGCATGAGGAACTGTAATGAACATTTTCTTCGTGTTTTTCATTAGCCTTTGACGAATTGCTGTCAAAAACTGAACTGGGTTTCCCAGATGTTCAATGACATCAGGAACCAGAATATAGTCAAAAGATTCATCCTGAATTTCATCGGGTAGTTCATCTTTCAGAATATCCAGCGCATACAAATTTTCGTAATTGTATTTACTCTGAATATATTCGACTCCCTTTTTATCCAGATCAAGCCCATAGCAGACTTTGCTTACACCCATCAATTTTTTATGTAGCCAGCGGTCAGCTTCTATTTTCCCATCAATAAGTGGTAAATGATCAAGAAATCCAAAATGCAGAACCTTTTTATTCTCGCACATCTTAACTAAATATTCATCTCTGCTGGCAGAACTGCATTTGAGATTTTTTAAACTAACTTTTGCCCCATTTGTAAATTTTTTGCCTGTCAAATAATCGTTAGTTAGATTCGTGTACACTTAACTGCTCCCTTCGCGCGAAAACAAACGCGGTAAGAATATATATAAATAATATTGCGCTCATTGTATATGATATAATCGTGAGGACATTGATAAAACCCATATCACTAAATGTGAAAAATATTAGTAACGGTGCCAGCATATATACTATGGATGACAGAAGCGTTATGTCCTGTCGACCAAGCACGATGAATACGTTTGTTATAGGGCTACTTATAAAATTCATAAATAGCCAGATTGACATGACAGATGCGGCTTCCCCTGCTAAATGCCACTTCTCACCAAAAACCACAATAAAAAGATCTAAGGCAAATAGATTAATTCCTATAAAAATAGGCAAGGATATCAATACCAATTTGAGAATGTATTTTTTTATTATACGGTACAGGTCCCACTTCTCAGCACTTGCTATTCTTTGAAAGAATACCTGTGTTAGGGCACCTCCAATTAAAGACATTGGTACTTGAACCATTTTCCATGCAAGCGAAAACTGTCCCAAGGCGCTCACAGAAAAAGTTCTGGTGATCATCATATTTATTCCAAGTAATCTAATATTATCTAACAGCGCATTGGGAAGGCTTATGCGGGGAAATTTTGAATAACGTTTGGATAATGCAAGCATTCTGAGAAAATTAATCTTTGAAAATAAATGTCGATCATCATGCCAAATTTTCCTACCTAAAATGGTGGTTGCCACGCTTTGGCCGAACAGGCTTGATAAAATCAATCCCCATCCATATCCACCCAGACCAATACCTAAATTTGATGAAGCGGTAAACCCACTCTGAACAACTCTGTTCAGGGCTAATCGTTTATATCTTTTTTGTCTATTCTCCCAATAACTAAAACTTAGAAAAACGCAATTTAGAAAAACTGCGCCTGGAACGACATATAACCATTTTGCGATTTTTTCGTTCCCTAGAACTTGACTTATACTTTCATTAAAGATCGCTAATACACCGAGTGATATAGCGCTGCTAACCATAGCCAATACAAAAGTAAGTCCCAGTATATTTGCAGCATCTCTCTCTCTCCGAGGTAACATGATAGCTAGTTCATATTTTCCCGATGCGAAAGCTGATAGAATTGCTACTATACTTACGAAGAGTGCAAATACGCCATAATCCTCTGGCGAATATAGTCTGGTCAGTATTGGGCTAATGGCAACGGGGATGACTTGAGCTAATGTTGTCCCAGTGATTAGCGTAAGCGCATTACTCGTAAACTCGGAGAAAGGAGATTGAAATTTCTTCATTCTCAACCTAAGCCAAATGTCTAGATTTGATGTTAAAATTTAAGATGGCCTCTGCCATGAAATTTGCTATTTCATGCCAACTGTGATCTTTCGCTAAATCAATCCTGGCTGGATTCGAAGGGCTATCGATAGCCGACTTCACTTTTTCAATAAATTCTTGGTGGGAATTGCCCACAAATATCACATCTCTCAAGTTATTAATCGTTGATGAGTAATTCATGGAAACCACTGCTTTGTTAGCTGCACTATATTCATATAGTTTGTTTGGATTCAATGGCCTGGTTAATTCATCAACTACAAATGGAATGAGGGCAATTTTGAATGTTTGCACATAAGCAGGTAAGACCTGATAATCGACCTTTCCCAGATAGACCAGGTTTTCTAATCCTTTAAATTCTGGCTTATTTTCGAACCAACCCTGACGAATTTCGGGACCAATAAGCACAATATCATATTCAGGGAAAGCCTTACATACTTTCAATATAAGGGCAGCATCCAACCAATCCATGGCTCCGGCATACCCAAGAATGGGCCTGGATATACTCTTGAGACGATCAGGTTGAGGTTGTGGTGTTGAGAAATGGTCAAAGTCCACCCCATTCCCCAGCAATTGAATATTCCTGGCTCCCAAACTCTCAATGTTGGCACTGATCTCAGGACTCACTGAAAAACAGAGCTGGGCGACAGTAAGATAAGCCCGAAGATATTCTTCTAACCATACAGGCGTTCCTGGAAAATCCAGATGGGCATCATTGGCATCGTAGAAATGTAGATTGGCCCTTTGTCTCCCTGCAATCTTACCCCAGAAAGCAGAACTGAGCCCAATGACTCGATTGCGACCAGAGAATCCTAAGAAGCCGGAGATGACCTTAAAATATACAGCGCCTATTAATCCAAATATCCAGCGCATGATTCTGAGATCAAACAGACTGGATATGAGAGGTTGAGGTATGGTTTTCAAAAATGGGATGGTGATAACAGTAATGTTCCCATGCCGCTTGGGGAACCAGTTCTGTTGCTTCCCAATTACGAAGGGCTCGATAAAAAGAATTTTTATATTCGATGGAAAACGATTTAGAATCTGTTGCTTCCTGGTGACCAGATAATCCCACTTAATCTCAGAAAACCATATCAATCGCTTCATGGAAGAATCAACTTTCTGCACCAGCTCTGTTTCCACTAGATGTTCTGTTTTTCAGATAAATGAATACATACTTGATGCTGAAAATTAATTGAAAGAGGAGAATCGAAATCCACTGGTACCATTTTGCATGAGTTGCAAATATTCTTAACAGACCACTAAGTTTTCTTTTCAATTTAGAGAATGCAAATTCTCCTCCCACAGATGCTGAAACCTTATGATATATTTTACTCTCAGGTACGAACAAAAGCTTATAACCTGCAGCTCTGGCACGCAGTGAAAGATCCACATCTTCGCCATACATCTTAAATGAGAGATCGAATCCACCCAGCTCAACAGCCAGCTTGGTTGGCATCATGAGACAACAACCCGTTATATAATCTGTAATCATCGGTTTGATCTCAAGCTTGGAAACGTTTTTTCTGATATGCAGATGCTCAACTACCCCCGTCCACAAATTGACTTGCCCACCACCATACCAAATAAGCTCTGGCACAGCGGAATAGCACATAAGTGGAGCCACCCCGCCTATTCCCTGGGTATATTCAAATCCTGCCAGCAATGGTTCCAGAAAATCGGGTTCTACAGTGGTATCATTGTTCAAAAAGACAACATAATCAAAGTCATGATTCTGAGCCCAATCAAGGCCAGCATTATTTCCGCCTCCATAGAACAGATTTGACTCAAGTTCAATGATTTTAACATCGCCAAATTGCTGTCGAATACGTTGAACTGAATCATCACTGGATCCATTGTCTATGACCACAATCTCAGAATTGTTGGTGGTCACTTTTTTCAGCGAATGAATGCATTCGATGGTATCATCCACCCCATTCCAGTTCAGCACAAGGATACAAATCTTTGGATCAGGCATTTTGTAGATCCTGTATGAGCTGGAGACAAAAGCTTTGAGTAGAATACTGGGATTTTGTTGCTTTTATATTTTCAGTCATCCTATCGGAATCACCTTGGAGGAAAAAACTGAGTATTGCCTGTCCCATCGCTTCGGGATTCTCTGGTTCGACCAGATAGCCTGTCTCCCCCTCCTGGATATATTCTCCCAAACCGCCAACCTTGGTAGCTATGACAGGACGATCCATTTGAAGCGCGATGCCCACAATTCCACTTTGGGTTGCAGTGCGATAGGGTAAAACCAGGACATCAGCTGCTGAGAAATAAAGCGGAAGCTCACTATCGCTAATAAATTCATTCCGAAATATGGTGTAGGACGAAATCCCCTCTGATTTAATAAGATCCACATATTTTTGTGAATCCTCATAAGCTTCACCGAGAATGAGTGCAGTATAATCATCAAATTCGTGTTTAATGCACCCCAATGCTTTAATCATAATATCCAGCCCCTTATAGGGACGGATGAGTCCAAAATAGAGTACAATTGGATGATCAGGCAAATGTAGTTTTGCTCTTGCTTCTGCCTTGCTATGGCTGGAATGATATATTTCATAGAGAGGATGAAATAAGGTCGATGTTCTCATCCCAGGTCGATGCGTCTGCACATCTTCTGAAACAGATTTAGACATGGTAATGACATGGTCAGCTCGGGAGAGAATCCTGCGCGCCATCCATGAGTCAAGGAAGGATTCCTCATGGGGAACCAGGTTGTCGATGAGGATGGCAACTTTTATAGATTTTTTACGCAATTTTCTGGCGATGTAGCCAATGAGTGGGGCAAAAAATGGATTCCAGTAGCGAAAAATTGCCCATTCAGAATCAAAGTCCCTGATCTGTTTGACTGCCTGAAGCCAGGTGAGAGGATTGATGGAATCAATAATCCGTTTTGAAGGAAAATCTGAAGCTCGGTCGCCAATTTTGTATTCTGTTTTACCTGGAAAAAGAATTGAAGGGTATTGCCGTTTGAAATTGATGAACTGAACCTGGTGGTCTTTGCTCAATTCCTCATAAATAAGTGCACTTAGGTCGGATATGCCCCCGCGATACGGTGGACCAACGCTGATTAGAGAGAGTCGCACGGAGTTTTAAGATCAGTCATCGCCATGGATGACAGGCTTCTCCTTATGGAGTGAGCTGGTTATAAGTTCACCCAGAAGTCCCATCGAAATAAACTGACCCCCAATGATTGAAAGCAGCATCCCGATGTAAAATATGGGACGACCGCCTATCCATTGTCCTGTTCCAAACAAATACTGTCGAAACCATTGGATGCTTAAGAAGGCGAGGATGCCCATTCCCGATACGAGCAATACCATGCCTGCCAATCCAAAGAAATGCATGGGCTTCCGCATGTAGGTGCCCAGGAACATGACTGTGAATAAATCGAGATAACCTGTAAAAAGTCGTTTTATTCCATATTTGGATTCACCGTATTTTCTCGCTCTGTGTGAAACCACTTTTTCGGTACAGCTGAAGCCCTTTTGTTTGGCCAAAACAGGGATGTAGCGATGCATCTCTCCATAGAGCTCGATATTTTTTACAACTTTGCGGGTATAAGCTTTCAAGCCACAATTGAAATCATGAATGGGGATACCAGAGAGGGTTGAAACCGTAAAATTATACAACTTAGAAGGCCATCTCTTCCCAATAGGATCGTGTCTGACCTTTTTCCAGCCGGAAACCATATCCCACCCCGAATCAAGGATTGCTATGAGATCAAGAATTTCATTGGGATCGTCCTGAAGATCAGCATCCATGGTGATGACATAATCACCTTCGCATTTTTGAAATCCTGTGTTTAAAGCCGTTGCTTTGCCATGATTTCTCTGGAATCCAATTGCTTTTACTCTGGGGTCTTCACGACCTAGTTCATCCATGATTTGAAGCGATTTATCCTGACTACCATCATCGATAAACAATACCTCAAATTCATGAATCGATGGTTCCAGCGCTTCTCTGATTTGGCTATACAGTTCAAGGAGCGATTCTTCTTCATTGTATACTGGAATAACCAGGCTGATTAAACTCAATTTGATTTCCTTTTAGTATTCATTGCTTCAGTTTTTGAAACACAAAATACGTGCTTTAGTTCCCGGGTCTTGATCATTTCAGCTTATCTGCGCGCATGTAGTAGATATAGGCCTCATTCGACTTTCCAAGATACTCTAAAACGTCTCCCATGTGCATTAAAACCTCGGCATTGTCCGGGTTGATATTCAAGGATCGGTCGATGAATTCGCGGGCGAGCTGAACGTGACCCAATTTAAAGTATATCCAACCTGCTGTATCCAGATAGGGGGCATTATCGGGTTGAATAGCCAAAGCCCGCTCAACAAATTCCGCTGCATGTCGCAGGGTGTCTTCACTGACATCCCCTTCAGTTATCAAATATGCATAATTATTTAAGGCAAGATCATCTTCACCATTGATTTCAATGAGCTGGAGATAGGTCTCGAGTACCTCTTCTCGTCGACCGAAAAGCTCAAGTGTATTGGCTATCAAATGGAGGGTTTGCTGATCGTTGGGTCTCAGCTTCAGGGCGGCTTTCTGTGCATCAAGAGCAATTTGATAATGTAGTGAATCAGCTGCTTTTACTGCAATATCATGCATGATACTTCCCATGAGTCGGTGCAAGAAAAAATCTTCAGGGAAAGCGGGGAGGTGATTTCCTAAAACATCACGTGCTTGATGTACATCATCCACATCAAGGTAGGTCCATACCAACATCGAAACGGCATTAGCCAATTCAGGTTTGATTTCAAGAATATCCATAAGTAGTGAGCGGGCGGTTGTAGACTCCCCTGCATCTATCAACAGTTGGCTCAGTTTTAATTTTAATTCCCAGGCATCAGGATAGTCTCGCACGACCTCTGTGAGGTAGTCAACGGCTGCCATTTCACCATGCATCACTTTTACCAGGTCGGTTTTCATACTCTGCAAATCCATTGAATATGGAGCCACGCCAATCAGGGAGTCCATGAGAGCTTCTGCATCAAAAAATCGATTCATTCCCAGGAAAAGTCTGATCTGCCGACCGACCAGATCTGTTTTTGTAGGCATACGTTTGATCAGTTTGCTATATAGCTCAGTGATTCTGTCATAGTCATTGGCACCGAGGTAGATGGATTCAGCTCTCTGTAAGGCGGCAAGCCGGTCAGTATCCAACTCCCAGAGACGGAAGAGAAACTCAGCTTCGCGGATGGTATCCCCAAGTGCATGATGAATCTGAGCGGATTGAAGAATTGCATAATCATTGTTATAATCGATATCGAGGACACGCTCAAAATAGCCAAGAGCCATAACATGCTCCTGGTTGAATTGGGATATCTCCCCCAGCAATTCCAGGGCATCAACATTTCTAGAATCATATTTAATCACATTTAAAAGGGAAGCATGAGCTAATTCCTGCTGTTCGGATTGGAGATATAGCTTGGCCAGTGAGAAATGGATATCTACCGCTTTGGGATCGTAGTTTATGGCTCTTTTATAGGCCAAAATCGCCTGCTCGAAGTTACCAGCGGATTCAAGATCCATTCCATCCATGAAGGCATCAATAGCTCGGGTATCATATGTCTTTAATGAATCAGCACCATGGAGGGCTGAAATCAATGTAAAGATGAGTATGGCTGCTATTCTGCCCACGGTCCGTTTCCACATAATACTAAAGGCTTTCAACTCCTGTAAGTTCAGATGGTTCTGTGGGAAGATTTTTACCAAAGAATTTTAGTATGAGAAACAAGACGGTAATACTGAGGGCATAAAACATGACCCCCGTCAAATAACCAGCACCAGGAATCAAACCAATGGGAAGAAAACCAAACAGAATGGATACTCCACCGACTACGAGAGCATAGGGAAGTTGGGTTTGAACGTGATCTACGTTGTCTGCACCACTGGCCAGAGATGAGAGGATGGTAGTATCTGAAATTGGTGAACAGTGGTCCCCAAAGGTTGCCCCACTAATGATGGCAGAAAATGTGGCCCAGAACATCACGTTGTGGACATCGCCTGTCAATTGTACAGATAAAGGCACGATGAGAGGGATTAAGATGGACATGGTTCCATAGGATGTGCCCGTAGCAAAACTAATCAAAGCGGCCATTATAAAAGTCAGAGCAGGCAGTAGTCCTGGTGAAATCCAATCCCGGGTGTAGTGGACGATAAAATCGGCGGTATGAATATCGGTGCAAACGCTACCCAGGCTCCAGGCCAGAATGAGGATAATAACTGCAAGAAACATGGTTCTTGCCCCTTCAAACCAGCTTTCCAGGGCTACTCTCAAGGTGAGCAGCTTCTGCCCCAGTGCCATGACGATGGCTGTGAAAGTTGCGACATAACTCCCCCATAGCAGGGCCTGACTGGAATTGGTATTGTCCATGATGATGAGAATTTTTTGCAGAAAGCTTATGTTTTCAGGGAATACATCAGGCATGCCTGTGACCAACATCCCCAGCATGGTTCCAAAAATGACAATAGCGACAGGTATTACAGCATTGTACCAACGGTGTGGAATTCCTTCGGGCATGGCATTACGTATCAATGAGTCATCAGACAAGGGCTTGGCTCCCGGACGTAAAATAGCTCCGGTTGTAATGGCCCGTTTTTCAGCTTCATACATAGGACCAAACTCACGTTTCATTGTTGCATTCATAAAAACGAAGATGATGGCGAGAACTGCGTAATAGCTAAAGGGAATTGCCAATAGAAAAATGAGGTAGGCGTTCGTTTGAATCCCGAGGATTTGCAGCTGACCGTCCAATAGAGACATGGCGAAAACTATCCAGGTGCTAATTATTCCAATACTGGCAACTGGGGCGGCTGTTGAATCAACAATATAGCTTAGTTTTTCTCGACTGATACGCAGTTTGTCTGTAAAGGGTCGCATGGTATTGCCCACGAGAAGACTATTGGCGTAGTCGTCAAAAAAGATGAACAGTCCCATGGATGCAGTTGCTACTTGCCCTCGGACGCGAGTCTTGGCAAATTTTGCCGCAATAGCCACAATGCCTGCCAGCCCTCCGTTGCGTTGGACAATTCCGATAAGTCCGCCAAAGCCGAAGGTGAAAATCAAAATCGTCGCATGCCCTGAGTCGGCGAGATTATCAACGATATACCCATCCAGAGCGCTGAGAAAACCCTTGATGGGATTGTAGCTCATCATAATCGTCACGCCTGCCCAGATGCCGGCAAAAAGAGAGATCAGCATTTCTTTGGTGAGCAGGGCCAAAACAATGGCCAGAAGTGGAGGTAATAGACTCAACCACCCGGGAATTGATGATACATCCCTATTCTCAAAACCACCCTCCTCGAGGGGATATTCCAGAACAATCCTGCCCTGAATTTTCACATCTGCGCTGCCTATGGGGCTGGTGATGTTAAACATGCCCCCTGATAGTCCTTTGACTACAACAGGATGCTCCGGGCTGGCCTGGGAAAAGCCCTCCCAATCCATTTCAAATGGTACATTTGATAAAATGATTGCAGGCAGGTTGATATTTTGAGCTCGCACTGGATTTCCAGAAACCAGGAGGAGAGTACCAACGATGAAAAGCAACTTCACATGATTCAGGCGCGTGATTTGGGCACCATCCCTTTCTCGTATTTAACGACTTGATCCCCACCGCGACGCTTAGCAGTGTACATAGCAGCATCTGCTGACTGGATTAAATCCTGCATGCTCTCACCGTCTCGAGGAAACTCGGAAAGGCCAATACTGATTCTATTTTCAATATTCGTTTCGTTCATTTCAAATTGGTGTTCACGAACTGCTGTGCAAATTCTTTTTGCACTAGCCATACAAGCCTCCGCGTCAGCGTTCACCATAATAACGACAAACTCTTCTCCCCCATATCGGCCAGGAATATCACTTGTACGAATTGTTTCTCGTATGATTTGTGATATTTCCTTTAGGACGAAATCACCGACGAGATGCCCATAGGTATCATTGACCAATTTGAATTTGTCAAGATCAAGAAAGAGAACCACCAGAGAATTTTGATAACGACCGGCACGAGCCAATTCTTCCTCAAAGCGCTGTTTTAAAGCCCGAATATTGTAGAGGTGAGTGAGTGTATCAATTGTTGCATAGTTGTTGAGGCGCTCATAGAGGCTGAAGCGAGTCAGTGCTGCCCCTAAACTTTGGCTTATCATCTCGAAAATGCCCAATTCACTTTGCTTGATGGGATATTCTTTCGAAGATTCAAGGACGAGCACACCGGGACCATTTTTGACTTTTGCCAGAGGAAAGCCGATGACCTGGCTGTATGGATATTCCTGAAAATCTCCGGTACGATATATTCCATCAGGCTCAGGCTTGTTGCTTTTCTTATAAATGAAGTGATGGCCAGTGAGGATGGTTTTACTCACCAGAGAATTGTAAACGGGATAACTCATGCCTTGTTGTAAACCCGTCTCATCTCCTTCAATCGAATCAATCATGAAATATTCAGGTGTGTTTTCTGGATGAAGGACAAGGACAGCTCGGTCAAATTGAATGAAGTATTTTCCGAAGCGAGATATTTCATAAAGAAAATCAGTTTTTGTAGCTGCGACATTTAAATGGGTGTTTACTTCAAGCATGACGGAGAGGTGATCGGATCTCTCCTTGTAACTCTCCAATAAACTTGAAGTGAGCGAATTTACAGTAATGCTGGCAGCCACTTCATCGAAGACTTCCAGATTAATCATATCACGATCAAATTCTTTTGGGAAAATGCTAAGCAAAAATCCTACTATACCACCCGACTCACCCAGGGGAGATAGAACTGAGTATGCTGCCCATTCAGCAGGTTCCGTCGAGAACATAGCGGCATTTTCCTGGTTTTTTATAAACTTACTTTTTATCTCTTTTGCAGATGTCATCTCCATTATGGCTGGGACATCCGCAGGTATGGTGTCAAAGAGGTGCGCTTTGTTTGCAGGTATCTGCTGTAGGTCAAACCCCTGACTGTTGATCTTTGTATAGAAATAGACATTTACATCTGGATAAAGCGTATAGAGGATATTGAACAGATGGTGGATTTGGGACTTAAAGAAGGGCTGCGTATCCATATTCGCTAAATCAATATCTGTGAGCGCCATGATCGAACCTTTCCCTGCTGGACTTCATCGAAATTTTCCTCGAGAAGATATCTATTTCAGAAATTCTTAAGAATACGTCATTTCAGACGATTTACGCCATAGACTTAAAGTTAAAAGTTAAGAGCACCAAAATCAATTGATACTCCGCTCCTAACAAGGATAAATTGAGATTTTATCGAGAGGGAATTTGTGGAGCTAAAGCTTATTTCTTTCCACTGACCAATTGCATTGATTGATTCTGGGAAGTAATCGTCGAATTCTGAAGCGTTAATGAGTCTACAGGATGGTTTGCAGAACTATCTGAAATCGCTGCGAGTGATTCAGTGGGCTGATTTGGATTGATCTTATCCCCTGCAAAATTTGACTGAGTGCCAGATTTCATTGGAGCAATAGGATCAATCAAGATATTAATACCAATTGCAAAAATGAGACCGGCTGCAATAGCATACCCTGCCACTCTTGAATAGGAAGAGTGGTAAATTTTTTGCCAGACAGTTTCCTGGTTTAACGTATTAATCCGTGATAATAATGTTGAATTAAAACTGGATGAAGCCTTGAGGGTAGGAAGTTTATGCAGAGTTTCAATAACACCGGTTAATTTTTGAAAAATTTCAAGACAGGAGGAGCATGAGGCTAGATGACTGTCGACCTGGGCTCGGATTTCGGATGATAGCGAATTTTCCTGATATTCGGTGAACTGTTCGCAAATAAATGTGCAATCTGTGTTTTGCATGCCTATTCTTCCTCGATGTGTGGTGCTCTAACAATAGCGTTTTTAGCTATAGGATCACTCCTTTAAGTAGCTCAATGTTTCCTGCAATTTCAAACGTGCTCTATTGACACGTGACTTGACAGTGCCCATTGGGATGTCGAGTATTGTACTGATGTCTTCGTAAGAAAGTTCCTGAATATCTCGTAAAATAATTATGGTTTTAAAAGGTTCGGGAAGTGCATAAATGGCCTTCATTATTTCTTCCCCAGCATAGCTATTAAAAACAATACCTTCTGTGTCTTTCCCCGGATCAACTGGAGTAAATTCATTGTCATCAAAGGAAAGGGCTGACATCGTATATGTTTTACGGCGTTTGCGTTTTCTCAGTTCTGACCGGGCCAGATTACCGGCGATTGTGTATATCCAGGTTGAAAATTTTGCGATTTCACGATAGGCATGTTTGTTCTTATAAACTTTTAAAAAAGTTTCCTGGACCATGTCTTCGGCATCTGTCATATCATGGAGAAAGCGATATACAAAGTTCACCAGACGATCCTTATAGCGATCAACCAATTCAACAAATGCATTCTCATTCCCATTCTGGAACTCTGCAATAAGTTGTTCGTCTGTTTTTAAGGGCTTCTCACTCATCCTTTAGACAACCTTTGATACCCATTCAGTAAAAGCGGTTAGTGTATCCATGGAACCCAATCTAAACTTCAAGTCCAGATTTGCCAGCTCACGTGTTGCATCCTGTAATTCTTTTAGAGAATAATTTTTTGAGACAGAACCTAATTTGCTCAAAAAATACCAGGATGTCGCACCCTGGCTGATAGTTTTCCTGGCCTCAGGTGATTCTCTGAGGGCCATGAGTTGGATTAGACAATTGTAAAGGAGGGAGACCAAATAAGGCAACCCTTCCTTCCCCTGATGATCAATTTCAACCAATGTCTGGATTGCGACCTGACGATCCCGATTGAAAATTGCGTCAATAAATTGTGAAGCCTGAGCATTTTCTATGGCCCCGGCCACCTGATCTACGACTTCGCGACCAACAGACTCAGACACATCTTCCAGGAAGAGTGTAATTTTCTCAAGCTCATTATCTATGATGGCTAACTCACCACTGCTCAACTCGATCAGACGATATATCCCGGCTTCATCTATCTTGAGGTTCCGTTGAGCTGCCATCTTGCCAACCAACCCCGGTAATTGAGAGGCTTCCGGTCTTGCTATGGAAACTACTTGAGCGACATTCTGTATTGCGTCTAGCCACTTTGCTTTTCTGAAATCGCTGATTGAGTAATGAGCCAGTACAACGGTATCTTCTGGCAAATTCCCCAGCATTTCAGCAAGTTTGGTTTTTACCGCGGTCCCGGCGTCCTGGATTTCGTGAAGCATAATCAGACTTGCTGAAGAAAAGAGGCCTCCTCCACCAAGTAAATTGCTTACATCCGTTGCAAGCTTAAGATCTGCTCCCCACCGCTGAACCAGATTGGCGTTGTCACCAAAACGTAGTTTGAAAGCTGTTTGAAATTCGTTCAGAAATTTTCTATAAAGGTAGTAGTCTGACCCCATAGCGAAATACAAACCCGCCACTTGCCCTGCCTGGAGTTCAGAAATAATCTGACTATAACTTAATTTTGGGGGCATGGTTAAAAGTAAATCAATCCTATAATGGCAATCATGAAACAATACCAGGCAAAATAATGAAATTTACCACGCTTCAATAATTGAAGCAGCCACTTCAGGCTAAATATTCCCACGATAAATGAAACGATCAATCCGATGAGCAGAATTGAAATTTCATCTGATGAAATGCCAACCTTTACGAGATCAAGGAATTCGAGAACAGTAGCAGCAACAATAAGAGGTAGCACCATGATAAAGCTGAATCGTGCAGCCTCTTCCTGCTTAACTCCCAGACCAAGGGCCATGGAAATAGTAGATCCTGAGCGGGATATTCCCGGCACCAAAGCCAGGGCTTGAGCAAAGCCAATGAGCAGAGCCTTTTTCAGGTCGATTGGGTTGTCCGATTTCTTGAAATACATGGTTGATAACAGCATTGATCCTGTAGCAATAAGGGCAACGCTAACCATGAAAGGCTGAGAGAAGAGTTCGCTTATCTGATCTCGTAGCAGAAGCCCAATAAACCCTGCTGGCAACATAGCCACAAGCATCAAGATGCTTATTCTAAAATCATTATTATTCTGGTACTCTGATGACCAGGTCCCTGGTTTTACGAGACGTGTAAAAAAAACTTGGCCCAAATTTAAAATATCCTTCCAAAATATTACAAGAACAGCTAAAAAGGTTCCGAGATGAACAACCAGTTCAAACGCAATGCTGTTTCCGAAAGAGTGAGACCCCAAAAGAGCTTCACCTAATACCAGATGACCAGAACTGGAGACGGGTAGAAATTCTGTAAGACCTTGTACTATGGCCAGGATTGCCGCGCTGAAGGGATTCATTCATTTATTCCTATAACTGACATCATTCTTCCCGTAGTTCCGCCATCGCGACGATGGGAAAAAAATAGGTTATCATCTCTAAAACTGCAAAAAGGTAAAATTTCAACCTGATTGGCTGGAACTCCCAATTGAATGGCAGTATCTCTTAAGTAGGCATTGTTATCAAATAAATACCTGTCACTATTGGGAAGTGGTAATAAATATTCCATTGAAAATTTATCACTAAATTCCGGTCCCACTTCAAAATTGGCCTGAGACAATCCAGGTCCAATAGCCAAACTTAAGGTCGCTATCTCAACACCCAAAGTACTGTGCATTTTCTTCAGGGTTTGTCCGAGAATATCCAGCTCTGAACCTTGCCATCCAGAGTGAACAGCGGCTACTATTGAGTCTTTAGAGGACCAGATGAGAATGGGTGAACAATCGGCTGTGAGAACACGCAGGAATACACCTGGCTGAGATGTTATCAGGGCATCTCGACTGGCATATTCACCAGGAGCCTCAACAATTTCAATTCCATCTCCACTCACTTGAAGCGGTTCAGCAAGCAAAGCTTCATCGATCCCAAACTCGTTCAAGAAGATTTGACGGTTTGCAGAAACATTTTTTTTACTATCACCACGAGAGACAGACATATTTAAACCATGGAAGGGGTTTGGACTTAGTCCCCCCAACCTATTTGAGAAACCCAGCGAAATGTGTGCAGGATGAGATATTTCATGAGGTGTTAAAACCCCTATTCGATCTCCGATGTTGACTCCACTTCAAGACTATCCATGGAGAAGAAACCAGAATTATCATAGTACCCTGTTAATTCAAATGAATCCTCAACATAATCCATTAGAAAGACCAGATCATTTTCGCGCCGAGTATCGCCACCCCACTGTACCTGATGAATCAGGCCTTCATAATTGGGAGAGTTTATCATGGCTTCCCAGAGTTTATGGCCCGAGCCACCGGCATATTGGGCTGCTTCAAGCAGCATCCCCATAACATCGTAGCCCATGAAATCATATTGGGTAGGACGATGATTAAATATGCGAACATACTCATTGGAGAAAGAGGGGTTGATTGTTTGAAACCCCAGCCTATCTCCAGCTACAATGGTTAAATCCGTGATATAACTTGCATCTTTCTTTAGAATTTCTTTATCCAGCCAATTCTCATCACCCAGGATATGTGTATTCAGGTTATTACTGGCGAGCTGATAGAGAATATAGCGCATATTGCCCTCATGGATTGGGAAGAATATTCCATCGATGTGTGACAACTCTACGTCCAGGGAATCGCCCCTTGTGGGTCTGGATTTCTTGAAAATAGGATTAAGTAGCTCCTCATACACATTTACAGAATCTCCCTCAGTAAGCATGCCAATGAGTAAGGAGTCCAGGCGCAATGAGTCTGCCTGAAATTTTGTATAGAGTTCTTCGAGTCCCTGTTCTCTGATTCGCCGAAAGTGAACCCTGCTGAGGTCAGTCGGTTCACCAACATACCAGCCCTGATATTGGATGATACCGCCTAATTCATCGACGCGCATGGCAAAATTATCTGCGAATTGCTGTCCATATTCGGTTGAGGGAGCGATAATGGCGAAAGTTTCCAAGCCCAGGGTCTGCACCGCATATTCCGCCATGGCAATAGCTTTGCGTTCTCTGGTGGAGCGGAATTGAAAAATACCCTTTGATAAGTTGGTCAAGTGATTTTCAGTCGCCGTTGGGACAATGATGGGTATGGAGTGACCCTCCAGGACAGCGGCTGTACCCTTAACATTTTCATTCGTTAAAGGACCAATCTGAGCGATGACCCGAGGATCATCTCTCACCTGTCTGGCAATATTAATGGTTTCAGATAATTTGCTCTCATTATCAAAGATATGCAGTTCAACTTGTTGATCCGTGCTATCCATGAAATTCATCGCTGAAAATTTAATCCCATCCAGCATGGTGCCACCAATATCTCCTAGAGGTCCTGTAAGTGGCAGAACTACTGCGATATGCAGTATCTCAGGCTGACTTGAACCAAAACCATCATATAAGGATATGGCTTTCTTGCGTAGATCATCATCTGTGATGTAGGGACGCATATTGAAGAGAATACTGATTGATTCCCCCCTATTACCATCCTTAAAAAAACGTTCAGCTACCAGGAGTGCAACATACTGACCGGTTCGATCAATTGATCGGCCTGCCAAGGCATGCAAATCTTCCTGATCACAGGCAGTCCCCACCAGTGATTCTGCGAAATCGCGGGCTGCTTTTCTGATTTTTTTATCCTTTGAAGTGATTGTAGAAGAAGCAAAATACCAGGCCGCTTCACGGGCATCACCCAGATCCAGGTGAATCTCACCTATGAGGTATTCAAGGTCATCCAGATAATCACTCGCGGGATAGGAGACTGGAAAGTCTCTGGCGAGCATGAGTGCACGCTGACTGAAACCCAGTTTATTATAGCATCTGATTCTCATGTAGGATGAAGCTGAACGCTGCGGGTTGAGTGAGACCTCTTCATCAGCCAGTTCTGCAAAAACTCGCAGGGCTTCCCAATAGGCACCCTGATTGTAAAGTGAAACACCATCTTTAAAATCTGGGCGTGCTCCGAAAATAAAAAGCGGGACAATTATTAGTATTAGAAGTTTACGCATGAATTACTCTACCGTTACACTCTTTGCTAAATTTCTTGGTTGATCCACATCGCACCCCCGCTCAACAGCAACATAATACGAGAGAAGTTGTAGCGGTATCACGTTCAAAATGGGAGCGGTAAATGATAATGCAGGTGGAACATAGAGGACGTGGTCCGCAATATCCTTGATTCTCGTATCCCCTTCTGTAGCCAGGGCAATCACTCGACCATGTCTGGCTTTTACTTCTTCGATATTACTGATAATTTTATCGTAGGTTTTATCCTGGGGAGCAATGGCCACGATAGGCATTGATTTGTCAATCAGGGCAATGGGGCCATGTTTCATCTCAGCGGCTGGATAACCTTCAGCATGGATATATGAAATTTCTTTGAGTTTAAGAGCGCCCTCAAGAGCCACAGGGAAGTTGACACCGCGACCCAGATAGAGAAAGTTCGAAGCATCAGAGTATAACTTGGCTATTTCGGCAATTTGGTCAGCCTGTTTCAATACCCATTCAACGTTTTCGGGTAGCTTCTGCATAGCCTGACTGATTTCAAGACCGTCAGCTTTACTCATTCCCATCAAACGGGCTAGTTTTAAGGTAAGCAGGGACAAGACTGTTACCTGCGAGGTAAAAGCTTTGGTAGATGCCACGCCTATTTCAGGACCGGCATGGATATACACTCCGGCTTCAGTTTCCCTGGCAATGGAGCTGCCAACCACATTGCAAATGCCCAAAACGGTTGCTTCACGACTTTTAGCTTCCTGGATGGCGGCTAGAGTATCTGCTGTTTCTCCAGATTGACTAATAGCAAATACGATTGATTTGGCATCAACCAGGGGCTCTCGATATCGAAACTCACTGGCATATTCCACCTCACAAGGGAGACGGGCAAATTGTTCAAACATCATCTCACCAATGAGACCAGCGTGCCATGAGGTTCCACAAGCGGTAAAATAACGTTGATCTGCATGGAGTATTGGGCCAATCATATGATCTATACCACCCAGAAATGCATTGCCTGTCTCAGGAAGTAGACGACCCCGCATGGCATCATATATAGTCTGGGGTTGGCTAAAAATCTCTTTGAGCATGAAGTGCTCATAGCCACCCTTCTCGATTTCTTGCAGGTTGAAAGTGATTTTATGAATTTTTTTATCTACGGGTTCATCAGCACCAGAATAGGTCTTCACTCCATCTGGGGTAAGTATCCCTATTTCCTCATTATCAAGGTAAATGACATCCTTTGAATAATGGAGAATAGCAGCCACATCGGATGCCACAAAGAATTCATTTTCACCCACTGCCATAATGAGGGGTGCGCCCTTGCGAGTACACACAATTTTTTCTGGTTCATCAGCGTGGATAACAGCCAGTCCATAAGCACCAACAACATGTGAAAGTGCTTCTCTCACAGCATGTTCCAGATTTCCATGATACGCCTGGCTAACCAAGGCGACGATTACTTCTGTATCTGTCTCGCTGCTAAACACATAACCAGAGCCTTCAAGACTATCCCGCAGTGTTTTATAATTTTCAATGATTCCGTTGTGGACCAGCGCCACTTTACCATCTTGACTGGTATGGGGATGCGCATTTTCCAGAGTAGGCGGACCATGAGTTGCCCACCGTGTATGCCCAATTGCCACTGGACTGGAGTTTTTCTGGCGAGCTAAAAGACCGCGAAGTTCGTCCACTTTTCCGGTCACCTTCTCCAGATGAATATTGTCACTGTCCATCATGGCAATGCCACAGGAGTCATATCCTCTGTATTCTAATCTTTGTAAGCCCTGAATTACGACAGGGATGCCATTGTTCTTACCGATATATCCAACTATTCCACACATACTTTGCCTAACTATCGTTTTCTGCTAAAAAAAATGGAGACAGGATTTTAATGCTACTCCCACTCAATAGTTCCAGGTGGCTTTGAGGTGACATCATAAACAACCCGGTTTACACCACTGACTGAATTAACAATTTTGCTGGAGATATCTGCAATGATCTCATACGGAATTCTGACCCAGTCAGCTGTCATACCGTCCAAACTATGTACCGCTCTTATGGCCAATACGTTTTCGTAAGTCCGTTTGTCTCCCATAACACCTACTGTTTGGATGGGCAATAAGACAGTGAAAGCCTGCCATATTTTGTCGTACCACCCTGTTTCATAAAGCGTATCTATAAATATTTGATCAGCTGCTCTCAATATACTTAAGCGATCCTCGCTCACTGCACCCAGACAGCGCACCGCCAGACCAGGACCAGGAAATGGATGGCGACCAATAATCTTTTTGGGCACATTCAATACCCGACCTACTGCTCGGACTTCGTCTTTAAATAATTCCTTGAATGGCTCAATAACTTTCAGGGACATTTTATCGGGAAGACCACCCACATTATGGTGGCTCTTAATAGTGACGGCATGGCCGGTGATGGCTCCACTCTCGATAACATCCGGATAAAGTGTACCCTGGGCCAGAAAATCAATTCCCTCGATCTCACGGGCCACTTCTTCAAAAGCCTCAATAAAGACTCGACCAATAATTTTTCTCTTTTTTTCCGGTTCAGTCACTCCTTTAAGCTCTGAGAGGAAAGCTTCAGTATAATCATGCTGGTAAATTTTTACGTGGGAGGCCTTAAAAAGAGATTTTACTTCTTCGGTTTCATGTTGACGCAGGAGGCCATTATTGATAAATACCGGTACACAATTTTCACCAATCGCTTCATGCATGAGAAATGCCAATACGGAAGAATCCACTCCTCCACTTAAGCCAAGCAATACTTTCCCGTCACCTACAGTGGTCTGAATTTCCTTAATTGCATCTTCTACGAAGCTGGACGAGGTCCAATCACGACTGAAGTCAGCAATTTTGAATAAGAAATTACTGATAATGGTCTGTCCTTGCACCGTGTGGTTCACTTCGGGATGAAACTGAACTCCATATAATGCTTTGGATTGATTAGATATACCAGCAATCAGATCACCACTTGAGCGGGCAATAATATTAAAATTTTCAGGAATAGTTTCTACATGGTCACCATGGCTCATCCAAACCTGTGATCCTTCACTCACCCCTTCAAGTAAAGGACTTTGTGTTGGGAACTGGATTCCCATGGGACCGTATTCTCTGGTTTCTCCAGGGATCACATTTCCTTTGAAATGCTGAGTCATTATCTGTAATCCATAGCAAACACCAAGTATGGGTATTCCCAGCTCAAATATAGCTGGATCAACCTGGGGGGCTTGCTCTTCAAAAATGCTATTGGGGCCGCCGGAAAGGACCAAAGCCTTCGCGCCCATGCTTTGTATCTCTGTCGCACTCAAATCGGAACGTTCTATGCGACAGTAGACCTGTTCTTCTCGAATACGACGAGCTATGAGCTGAGTATACTGAGAGCCAAAATCTAAGATTAATACTAATTCATGCATGGCTTGTTACCCTAAACTCAGTTCCCATGATTTTAAGGCCTGCATATAGCCTGTGTTGGTAAGTTCATAGTGGAGGGGTGTGAGTGTCACATATCCAGCTCGTACAGCATTCTCATCCATATCTGGATCAGTATTTTCATAAGTACGCGTACCAGACAACCAATAATAGACACGTTTACGAGGATCCTCGCGTCTGTCCATTTTTTCTTTGTAGGTACCACTTCCCTGGCGGGTCACGGAGAAGCCTTTAAAAGAGCTGTACTCTCCAGCAGGGACATTCACATTCAGCAGTGTCCCTTCAGGTAAACCTTCCTTGAGAATTCGTTCGGCCATAATATGAGCGACTTTGCCAGCTGCTCTAAAGTCCTTCTGCACAAACGAGTCCAATGAAATAGCCATGGATGGGATACTTAGTATGGTGCCCTCATAGGCGGCAGAGACAGTCCCTGAATAGATAATATCCACACCAACATTTGCTCCCTGGTTAATACCTGAGATGACCAGATCCGGTCTTTCCACCAATCCACCGTTGATTGCCAATTTTACACAATCTGCTGGTGTTCCACCGACAGCCCAGCCAAAATGTAGATCATTCTTAAATATTTCGGTCACTTTGAGTGGATCTGAAATGGTTATCGCATGCCCCATGGCACTCATTTCTGAGAGCGGTGCAACGATAGATATTTCTGCAAAATCTGATAGCGACTCTGCCAGGGTTACTATTCCTAGAGCATTTATTCCATCATCGTTGGTAAGTAGAATTTTAGGTTTTTGCATGAAGAATATCTAAAATTTCTGCAACTTGCTTCTTGAGATCATCTCTGGGGACGATCAAATCCAGGAAGCCCTTTTCCAACAGAAATTCAGCCCGCTGAAAACCTTCTGGTAAATCAGCACCAATGGTTTGCTTAATAACTCTCTGACCGGCAAAGCCAATGAGTGCTCCCGGCTCTGCAATGTTTACATCACCCAGCATGGCAAAACTTGCTGTAACACCACCAGTGGTAGGATCAGTCATTATAGAGATATATGGAATTTTCGCATCTGCCAATTGGCTGAGCTTGGCAGAAGTCTTGGCCATTTGCATCAAGGAGTAGGCTCCCTCCATCATGCGTGCTCCTCCGGATGCTGAAACGATTATCAAGGGTGTGTTGTTTGCTCTTGCCAGATCAGCAGATTTTGCAAGTAGCTCACCAACAGCAGATCCCATGCTGCCCCCAATAAATGAGAAGTCCATAACGGCAACCACAATTGGTCTCTCGAACATAAGTCCTTCAAAAACCTGAACTGCCTCATTGTGACCTGTTTTTTGCTGTGCAGCTATGATTTGGTCACCATACTTTTTTTGGGCTTTAAATTTTAAGGGGTCAAGGGGTTTGATGCCTTGAAAATGTTGCTGCCGACCGTCAGTATCCAACAAAATATCTATATAGCTAGCTGCTGGAATTCTAAAATGATATCCACACTTATAACAGACATTGTTGCTTTGCATCAACTCCGCTTTATACAAGATTTGGCGGCAGCTTGGGCATTTCACCCATAGGCCTTCTTTTATGTCCTTCTTTTCAGAATTTTCAGTCTGAATATTTTTATCTTTTCGTCGAAACCAACTCATTAAAAATCCTCGATATTTAACAGGTTTTTAACCCTGATACATAATAACCTACAAAGCAAGTTAGACCAATTTGTAATTCATGTAATCCCAGTAAAAGGGATTCATCTTTACCTATTGTTCCCTAGCTCGCTCAGAATTGAGGGGGAACCCACTTTTTTGCTTCATAAACGGCATTATATAGAGGTTCGAGCTCATCCAGGTCAGTTATACCCATATCGGTGCGAGATTCAGCTAAGAGGGCTACAAATGAGGCCTTTGCGTCAGCATGTACAAATTTGGTTTGTACCTCTTGAGCCTCAGACCCTTCTAACCATTTATCAAACCCACGATCAGCTTTACCAAAATAGTGGTCGATATGCTTTTCATGGAGCTGATCCCACGCTCCGTATTTAAACTCAGGTGTGACAATCATTTTGGAAGGCGAATTTTTATAATCAGCGTAATGCACAAAATTTCGATGGGAGTAGATAACTGCCCGAGAGGTACCGCTTAACTTGTCCGTCAGTCCGTATGCCATGGCGTCAGTGGTTGGGATAGGTATCAGGGGCAGTTCAAGTGCCACTGCCAGTGCTTTCATCGTAGCCAGGCCAATACGCAAGCCATTAAAACTTCCAGGTCCAATGGCAATAGCAAGCGCTTCTGGATGCTTTCCCTCTGAGCTGCAATAATCCAGGGCCTCTTTTATAAAGGGTGATAACTTTTCAATATGTATCTGTCCACCAGTGGCTTCTTTCTCCCACAAAACTGTGCCCTTATCTGAAACGGCTACAGAACAAATAACAGAGGAAGTGTCACAAGCGATGATCACAGGTTTATCTCCAGGGCTCGTGGTGAATGTATCAATATTTCACGCCCATTTTCTTCACCTTCAATGGCACGAAAACTCAATCCAAAGGCATCTTCAGGGATGGCTCCAGCGACAATATCCGCCCACTCAATGATGACGATGGCACCTGAGTCATAGTATTCCCAGATTCCCATTGAAATCAAATCTTCTCCATTACTGAGTCTATAGGCATCAATATGAATGATATCCTGATTTAAGCCGTGGTATTCATTGATGTAGGTAAAGGTCGGACTGAGGGCATACTCTTTTACTTCAAAGAAAGTGGTTAGTCCCTGGGTAAAGGTAGTTTTTCCACTAGCCAGGTTTCCACTCATCGCGAGAATATCACCGGGCTCAAGCTGAGCTGCCAAACTTTGAGCGAGTTGACCCGTTTCCTCAGGACCATGAGTCATAAAATGGTACTGATGGATCATTTGGGCTCTAGATGAGCTAGAGGGATAATCATTTCCCACATACTCAGTCCACCGTGTTGATAAGTATCAGCAAATTTATTTTGATATTTGCGGTAATTATTGGGATAGAGGAAATAATACATTTTCTGGGCGATGGCCAGGGTATCATTTGGAATGGTTGAGGGAATTCTCAGTCTGCCGGGTTTATCCAGAAACCAGGCATCTTTGGTGCTTGGTTTCAAATTGCGACCCTGTTTGAACCTGAGATTGGTAGAGGCTTCACGATCAGCAAGAATTTGAGTGGGCTGTTGTACTCGAATACTGCCATGATCAGAAGTAATGACAACATGAAAACCCATTTTGGCCGCTGAGGAAAGGACGTCCTTGATCCAGGAATTATTAAACCAGGCTCGCACGATCTCTCTGTAACTGGCCTCATTCGGTAAGAGTTCACGCAAGAGGGGTGAATCAGTGCGACGGTGAGCCAGCAAATCTACCTGATTGACAACAAGCGTCACTAATTTCTGGCTGCCCCAGGATCCAAATTGTTTTCCAAGTTGAATACCGTCTCGGTTGGTGATAATCTTTTTATATTTAGCTTCTGGTTTCAGTTCCAGGCCGGATCTTTTAATGTTTTCCTGTAAAAAGGCTGCTTCATGGCGATTGAGACTGTGCTCATCAGTTCCCCCCCACCACTCCGGATGAAATTTTTGCATATCGTCAGGAAAAAGGCCACTGAATATGGCATTGCGGCTGTATTCAGTGGTGGTTGGTAAAAGTGAAAAGTAGCCATCACGTTTAATCTGATAATCGTTATAGAGTAGAGGTTCCAGTGTGAGCCACTGATCCCAGCGCATACAATCAATAATCAGCATGAGCACTTTTTTATCTTGTTCAAGAAGAGGTTTCACTGCGGTTGAAAAGACATCAGGAGAAAGCGTGGGGCGTTTGTCAGCTGAAACATTTACCCAGTTTTCATAATTGGATTTTATAAACCGGGTGAATCGATCATTGGCTTCATGTTGTTGCTGTAGTAACATCTCATCAAATCCAAGATCTGGATAATCATCGAGCTCAAGCTCCCAGGCGGACAATTGATTATGAATATTTATCCAATCCTCAGGTCCCGGATTGTCTTCAATATTGAAGGCGAGATCTGCGAAAGCACTCATGTATTGACCTGATACAGCATCTTGTTTGATTTGTCGATTTTCAAGAATTTTGATGATGGCGAGTAATATCTGTGATGGATTGACAGGCTTTGTGAGGTAATCAGAAATTTTACTCCCGATAGCCTCTTCCATGAGCTTTTCTTCTTCATTCTTGGTGATCATGATGATGGGAAGCGCCGGGAATTCAGCTTTTAAAATGGACAAGGTCTCAAGCCCATCTTTGCCAGGCATGGTTTCATCCAGTAGGACGATATCAAACCTGTCATTCTGACACAGTGCAATGGCATCGTCCCCATTGGTCACCGTTGTGACTTGAAAGCCTTTGCCCTCTAGAAACATGACATGGGATCTGAGGAGATCAATCTCATCATCAGCCCATAGTATTTTTCCCCGATTTTGATCAGTAGTATTCATGGCTCCAAAATATGTGCAGATCAAGTTGAGCAAACATTAATCTTGCAATCAGAAGCTGGTAATTAGATGACGATTACTTGGAAGTCAATGTCCACGAACCGTCCCAATCCTCACCAGGTGGATTTTCCATAAAATACTCACAGCGTTCGATATATACTTTACTGGGATTCGTAGGTCTAAAGGGAAACATATCTTCAAGGGCGTCTGCCTCAATAAATGTCTTCTTGGCTTCAACCCATTTTTGTGATCGATACAGTTTCAATCCTTTATTATAGACGGGTAACAACTTTTCATAGGTAGGACTCAGCTTGCCTTTTCTGGCAATCAGCTCATACGAATATGCTGGAACTGATTTTCCCTTCACCGTCACATAGTCTAATTCTCGCCAATGGAAGTCATCTTTGCAGGCTTCATAGGTCGATTCAAGAACCTGGATGTAAACTCCGTATTGTTTGGCTGATGCCTCGAACCGGGCAGCAGTATTTACTACGTCCCCCATCATGGTGTAATTCATGCGCATGGCAGAGCCCATATTTCCGGTGACCATATCTCCTGTGGCGATACCGATGCGATTCTGCATATGGTGAACGATATCAGGCCATCTATCACCTTCTCCCTGCCACTTTTTACGGAGCTCATCTAAGCCATCCTGCATTTCAATGGCAGTGAGACAAGCCATATACTCATGATTCTCGACAGGCACAGGAGCGCCATAGAAGGCCACAATTGCATCTCCGATATACTTATCCAATGTCCCTTGGTTTGCCAAAAGGATATCTGTCATATCGGTGAGATATTCATTGAGAAGTTCCACAACCTCTTCTGCAGATAATTTCTCCGAAAAGGCCGAAAAACTTTGAATATCGGTAAAGAACGCGGTATGTACTCCAGCATCTCCTCCGAGTTTTGGCTCCTGCTTCTCTTCGTACATTTTGTCGATGAGTTCTGGAGCGATATAAGTACCAAAGGTATCCTTAAGAAAGTGTTTATCTCTTTGCTCCAAGATGAATTTGTAAAGTACATTTGTTAAATAGGTCAGGGCCATTACGACAAGCGGTGCAATGATGGGTACAAATAGGGTTTCACCGGGTGGTGGAATCAGAATGCTTTCTGATTTTCCGCTGATCCATTTAAAGAACCACAAGTGATCCGTGGTAAACATTCCAACACTGATACTAAATAGAACAATAGCCTCCAATCCGATCAAAACGGCACCCCAGAGAGGATCTAAAAAGGCAATGATCAAATATGCAATGAGTGCACAGACAAAAATAAGGAGGATGTGTGACAGGGCTGAATCCGATGTAAACTCTATGGTTTTTCCTAAGACATGGACAAAGTTTTCATCCAGGAGTGTCTGGGTGGCATTGGCGTGATACTCAAATCCCGGCATGAGTGTCGGGGCTCCAAGATAATCAAAAAATGCGGTAGATTTGTAGTCATGCATGACCTCTACAGACACACCTATAATACAGATTTTATCTTTAAAAGGGCTATCCATGACTTCATAGGTTGGATCCATTAGGGTCATCATACTGTTGAATCCACTGGTGGGGTCAAAGTTTGACATCCAGTCAGTATCCTCATCAGCGACTGGCAGATCAAAGTCTTCTGTATCTATGATCCAAACGAGGGGGAAGCGCTGAAAGGTTTGCCAGGGTTCAGATTCTCCAATACGAGCATGAGATGCAGGACCGTAGATGTTGGTGAGGAAGCCGGGATGGTCTGATCCATAGGTGGGGATGGTGAGTGGTCCATAAGTGAACTCACCGACCTCGTAGTTATAGGTCAATCCTGGTTCACTTGGAATTTCGAGAAAATGTTTTACTGCCTTCATGGCCAATGAGAGTCGCCACTCGTCTGGAGAATGATTCATGGCTCCGAAAACAGGATAGCGACGCGTAAAATGGTCTTTGTCTTCTTCGATATCAACAAGACCATGATCAGGATCTACCTGCATGATGTATTCGTTAGGTGTCACCAACATTTGTGGTGGGACACTGGATAGCTCTGTCTTAATGGTGGAAGCCATGACAACTTCAGTTCCCCTGCTTCGAGCATATTTAATTGCTTCGGCAACTTCAACATCGCCATCGCTGTAACCTTCAGGGAGGATGCCGTTAAAAACGGATAGTACACGAGCTGTATGGGCATCACGGGAATCAAACTGAATATCAAATACGATTACTTTGGCACCAGCGTTCGCCAGATTTATTATCGCTGCATCCCAAATTTTCCCCCGGGGATAGGGCCAACCATAGTCAGCCAATAGGCGAAATGTTTCATCGTCAACATCAATAAGAATGACATCAAGACTATCATTTGGATTATCCTGGTGTGCTGCCCAGGATGAAAGTGGTCCCCTAAGCTGATAGCTATAATCCAGCATTTTATAATTAGCCAGATCAAACAGTCCAATTACTTGTACCAATAGCGCTAAAACGATAGCGATAAAAGTAAATAGAACTCCGATACCGTGTTTTTTCAGCATAATTATCCCCGATTTTTAATTATTTCGGTTGTTTAAAATGTCATCTCAAGTCGCGCCGAAATCGTATTATCAGAATAATCAGTGTAATCGCTGACGTACTTGCGCTGTTCGTAGCTTCCTATAACTCGAGACTTCACGGTTGAGCTTCCAATAGTGATTGGCATGAATGTGTACTGGGCATTTGCCTGTATGTTTGTTTGAGTTTTCAGACTGGAGGTCAACTCTTCCTCTACATATTTTTCAGATTCAAATGTCATGTATTGAAGACTGCTTCGTAATACCAGATCACCACCAAATAGTCGATACCCTGCTCCCAAACGATACGTATTAAAGGTATTGGTTTGATGATTGGGATCCGTGGTTTCATAAAGCTGATTGCGATTGTTGCGAATAGAAAGTGTTGTTGTGAGAGGGATCATCCAGTCGGATTTGAGATTCAAACCATAGAGATTCGAAGTACGCAATAAGCCTTCTCGACCAATTACAATATTATCCATGCTTGACCGCATCATGTTGAATGAAACCGTATTATCCAGTGGACCTGTTTTGACCAAATAGGTGATATTGACATTGGAACTTAAAGATTCGTTTAATTCCCTCTCATCGAGGATGATGAGTAGCGTATCATCTCCAATATACTGTGTTGTATGGGTGGTATCATCGATATTGTTGTCTCGGGTAAAATATTTCATATTGGTAGTAACAGTGGGAAGTCCACGACCAGGATTGAGTGTGATACCGCCGCTAAATGCATTCTGAGCAAGTCGAGGATCTGTTTCTAGATCTTGTGAAATGGTGTTGTTCTTATAAAGTTCCCAGCCCAGATTCAGATAAAGCATATTGTTTAACATGCGGACCTTATCGGTGATCTTCCAGCCGTTCCAACCCTTACCATCAAGACGAAGAACTGGACTACCCAATGCTTTATATCCAGGACCCACATGGTGATAATCCACATGGATGAAATTGCCGTAATAATTCATTTTGGCTGCAAAGTGAAGTGCCAGGGTCGTGAGACTTTTTAGTGTATTTCCATTGGTGAAATTGTCAAGATCAATGGGAAGGGTCAAATTTTCGTTTAGGATGAAGTAGTCAGCCAAATTTTGTGGATCAAACTTACCATCAGTGAGCAAGAAATTAAGTCCCATTCCAGAGACTGCTTCATCCAGTGTGGCCAGAGGCAAATCGATTGTACCGGTTCCAATAGTATCATCAGCTGTGGAATCGGATAGAAGTCCATAGGTATCCAGGTCAGCTCGGGTTAGTGCTCCATCTATAATATTTCTGTTGTAGAGGGAAAAGGCTGCGCTACCCTCTAAAACAAACCTGTGATCATCCAGAGCCAATTTGATATCCGATCCGACAACAATATTATCTTCGGGATTATTCCCACTCAAAAAATATTGAATATCGCGAGTTTCACCATTGAGTGTGTAAGTATCATCCCCAAATCCAACCACAGTCGTTCCATTTTCAGTGATAATTTCTTCGGAAAAAGTGCTGGCATCCCAATCATTAGGTCTCAATGGGACAGTATTGATACTATCCCGCGTGTGTACGTAAAACAAACCGAATTGAATCGTTTTGCCTGATCCAAAACTTGGTCGAATGGCAAACAAGCCTCGTTCAAAGCTATACCCTGATCGTTTCCATTCAGAGCCCGTGGTATCAAAAGAGGCTGTACCAGTGACAGCTCGAGACGTTTGTCCAGAAACAACATGCAAATTAAAGTATTTAAAACGGGCATCAATATTGTGGCCGCGAACTCGTTTACCCCAGAGTGCGAGACGGTTCATCATGGGAGTCTCATCGCCAAAGGTATATTTCAGCCAGGAGGTTCTAACTTTCATGCCATAGCGATTTTGGGGCTGTAGACCGGGATCTTCTTTTGAGGTTAGATTTGCAAAGAGTTTAACCTTGGCCCAATCAAAATTTACATTTGTTGAAAAATCTATGCGGCTGACTGATTGAGATGTAGGTGTATAGTTGGCTACTGACACTGTATCACCAGAGATGACACTATCAATACTCGCTGAACTGATATTAATTAAATCTGCTCTATGGCTCACATTTAAATTGCCATTCACACTCATATCAAAAATCTGCTGGGCCTGGCTCTGAACGTCAAAGTTCCATGATGTTGATGACAATCGAACACCATAAATATTAGATACTTCGATAAAAATTGTATGTTTGCCGGCGCTGAGGGCATCTGGTTTGTAGGTGATAAGATCGGTGGTGATCAGTGAATAGGCTGTCACATCGGCATTATCAAATGTCACCCGAACAGAATTGATATCGACATTGTCCAGATTAAATAGCGAGACGGCCACAATCATGGGATCCCCAAAGGCCATAATTTCACCTGCGTCCGGTGTCAATACAATCAACTCTCCAAAGTTCTCACCAGCACCACCCGCTGCAACATCAGCGAGGCTTGCTTCTGAGACCGCCACAAATTGTGGGTCGGAAAGTGGATCACTACTCATGGGGAAAGCGACCAGACCACCATCTTTAAGGCTAACGACTATCACATATTCAATACCTGGAGCGCCAATAATTTCTCCGGGCAAATCACCGGAAAGTTTGACATCTCCGATGCTCATCTCAGCCTCGAGATAACCCACTTGTCCTGCGAGACGATACAAAACTTTAGCTGATTGAATATCATCTAAATCGCCTGTATAGATAGCATCAAGAGTCAGAGTGTTGCCTTCAACGGCTTCACGAGGGGCAATGTGAATCAGTTCGCCATCAATTTGAAGGGCGAATCCATTTATACCCACCCCCACAAGCAATATTGCAAGTAGTCGCTTCATAATATATTGATCCGTCTAGGTGCTTACTATTCGGCGTATTCGATGATTATAAATTTTTCTGAATTGGTTTCTTCGTTGACCATGCGGATTCGAAGTTCATGGATGGTACTCCCTGTCTCCTCTTCCTCGACATCTTCATCTGGATCATCAGGGATTGCATCTTCATCTGTTTCTTCAACATCGACAGTTCCATCTGGACTTGAGGTAGCTGTTTCATCTTGCCCAACATTTTGGACAGTACCACTAATGAGGTTTTCGACCTCAACCACTCCTTCGACAACAATGAAGATATCCCCATTTTCGTCACTCTCAACCCACCACTCTGTTCCCTTCACGGAGGCAACTGATGTGGGAGTAGCGATTCTGAATTCGCCTTTCTGTTTGTTCACAGAGGCCTTGACAGTTCCATAATCAAGGGAGATAGTTTTGGATATTTTACCGCGCTCTACTGCAGCCAATATCTCCATTTCGGAGTTGCCTTTGACTTTGAGTTGACTCTTGTCATCAAGAAAGAATATTGCGACAAAACCATCGTCGCCTGTTTTTATCCAATCATTGTTCTTTAACTGGGTTCCCATGATTGCATTAGGAGAATAGTCATCGGCGTTGAATTTTTTATGAAAGGTAGTTCCACTTGATTTTGCTATTACACCAATTGGCTCTTGCGCCACGGCTGTCATCGACACGAGGGCAAGGAGAATGGTGATTAAAGAAACTTTTGAAATAGTCTTCATTATAAACCCCTATTGTGTCGTAATGCTCTCGATTTCGTAGGCGCCGCTCATGAGCTGAACTAGAAGCGCTCCGAAATCGGTTGAATTCATATTTTCCCCATCAAGGGTAATTTCTGCACATTCACCATATCCCTCTAAGGGGCCATTGGTACCGAATAAAACATTGTACTGGCTATCACCGAGCACATTTCTTAGCTGTTGCTGGCAGGGTGTGATGGTTTGGCCAGCTTCTGAGATTGTAAATCCGTAGATTTCACTAAAAAATTCCTGGTCATTCCCAGTGGTGAAACAAACTTTTTTAACCTGCCAGGCATAGGCCTTCCCAACTTCAAGTGGTCGACCATTAACTGAAGAATAATCTAATTGTGCATTAGATCCAACAGATACAAATGTACCATTATCTGGATAGGGATAGGAAGCTTCGCTTTGCATGGCATCTTCTGGTGAACTGTGTTGAATAGGGTTGTACTCACAAATTCGGATGAAATAGTTGTCACAACCTGTGGAATTCCATTCAAATACAGGATAAGTGTCACTTACAAATTCGTAACCAAGTGACGGAAATATGAGATCAATGTTTGCTGGAGCGACAATGGAAATCTGTTTGTTTGGTTCAAATCCTTCTGGAGTGAATGTATAGCCTGGTGCATCGACGATGAGAGTGAAGGAGTAATTACCTGAAGGCATAGAGCCAAGGGTCATGATGGTATTGATCAGGCCCTCCATTTCATCAGTATCTATCATATCAAGAGTGAAGCTATCAAAAGTGATCTGATTCCCAGCTTCGTCATTTATTCCCCGACTCTCAACATTTCTGTCCAAATCTCTATTTGTGATATAGATAGGAGCCAGTAAGGTCATATTTACCTGAGCATTGAATAACACTACATTATTTAGATCGAGTGACGGCACATTGGCAGTCATATTCAATGTTAGGTTAACATTTTCAACGGGGTAGGAATCGTCATCAACAGAAATTCGATATCCAAAAATGAGTGGATTATTCTGACCATTTTCAAAATCGAAATCTGTCAGATAAATAATATCCCACTCAGCCAGGTCTGGTTGGGCAGTAACGACAAGATTTTGTCCTTGACCAATGCTAGCCATTAATAAAGTGAGTGTTAGGTATAATATCTTCTTCATAGTTTCCTCCTGCACAGAAGAAATATAAGACACGCAGATCAACTCTGCGTGCGCCATGTCATCTTCTATTTAGCGCGAATTTAGTTCATGACACATGGATAAACAACATATGCATAGTCATTTATCAAGGTATAATGGCTTAAAACCGGGCTCTTTTTGACAGTGATTTAGCGTTGATTGAAGACGCACGCGCGCGCTCACGTTATAAATTATGCTTTCACATCCTAACC
>Ga0233440_1000618_pt1 | contig 39617 bp, 47 predicted proteins | sample SI_123_September_5_FD_182791 | JGI IMG/M metagenome (GOLD analysis project Ga0233440, IMG submission 182791) | Seawater microbial communities from Saanich Inlet, British Columbia, Canada - SI_123_September2016_120_MG | ecosystem: Environmental > Aquatic > Marine > Inlet | place: Canada: British... | reverse complement strand
TACCTTTCTAACGATCTCTGATAACGCTTGACTAAGGCCAACTTCGGTAGGAACCAGCTATTTCCGGACTCGATTGGCTTTTCACCCCTAAACGAAGGTTAGAAAAACACTTGCACGTAGAACTTCTTCGGGCCTCCATAAGATTTAACTCCTACTTCACCCTACCCTCGCTTAGATCGTCCGGCTTCGGGTCATACTCAAATGACTTAAAGGCACTTTCACACCTTACCCCTCGTAAACTGCGGGTAATCGCTTTCGCTATGGCTCACCTTTTTCAGGTTAACCTCGCCACTTAAGTAAACTCCCTGGCTCGTTATTCAAAACGAACGGTACAACTCCTAAGAGCCGTACCCCACTACAACTATTAGATTTCAGGATCTTTTAACTCCCTGTTAAGGGTTCTTTTCAACTTTCCATCACTGTACTTGTTTGCTATCGGACTCTAATTGTATTTAAGGTTAGAAGTTGATTCTCCTAATTTCATGCCCAGTATTCAGTGGACACTACTCAAGAACACGCTCAAACATCTTTTAAATTACCTCTAAGGGGCTATCACCCTCTATGGCGTTTCTTTCCAGAAAACTTCGAGTTCTTTAAAGAGAATAATGAGCAGTCTTATAACACCACATCTCCTCTATCTTTCAATAAAGGATTCAGTTTGCCTTATATTGTTTTCAGTCGCTCTTACTAACAATATCTCAATTGATTTCTTTTCCTCTGGGTACTAAGACGTTTCAATTCCCCAGGTTCCCCATCTTTACAGATTTTATAAGGAAGTCCTATTCAGACATATCCGGTTCAACACCTACGTGCGGCTCGCCGGATCATTTCGTAGCTTGTCACGTCCTTCATCAGCATTAGAGCCTAGTCATCCATCTAATAGTATTCTTTTTATCTCCTTTTGATTGGATTCACTTATGCATGGTTTCATTTCAACGTGAAAAAATTGGTTGATAAACCCTTCATCCCAAAACTCAGTTGAGGGATTGCCTTTACTTGTGATTAAGTAAATGTGATTTGTAATATTGAATGGACCCATCGGGACTTTCGTATAAGACCCTTAAGTCCTTATTATTCGAACCCGAGGCCTCCGCCTGACTTTGTTTGTTTAAATTAATAAACAAAATGCAAGGGCGACGCTCTACTGCTGAGCTATGGGCCCATTTATGAAAATAAATGTAGAGAGAAAATCAAATAAGTTAAATTTGTTGTTTTTATTTTATATCTTAAAAATTAAAATTTAAGCTATACTCACAAAAGTTTGTATAAAAAATAAAAAGGAGGTGATCCCACCGCAGGTTCCCCTACGGTGACCTTGTGACGACTTAACCCACCTCACTGAGCCAAGATTCGCTTTAGTTAAAAAACTAAGTCTCATCTAAACCCAACTCGGTTGATTTGACGGGCAGTGTGTGCAAGGAGCAGGGACATATTCACCGGGCTATGATAAAGCCTGATTACTAGGGATTCCAGCGTCATGAGGATGAGTTACAATCCTCAATCTGAACTAAGATAATGTTTGAAGGATTAGCTTCTCTTTTCAGAGTCGCATCCCATTGTCATTACCATTGTTGCGCGCGTGTAGCCCAGAAGATTCGGAGCATACAGACCTACCGTAGCCTGCACCTTCCTCCCTGTTTCCAGGGCAGTTCCCACAATGTGCCCAGTCCTCTAATAGAGCTGCTGGCAATTGTAGGTACAGGTCTCGCTCGTTGCCTGACTTAACAGGACACCTTACGGAACGAGCTGACGGCGGCCATGCACTACCTCTCGGCTCGTCAAGTAAAACCTTTAATCTGACTTTCATCCTGCCGTCGCTTCTGGTGAGATTCTCTGCGTTGAGTTAGATTAAACCGCACGCCGCACCCCTTGTAGTGCTCCCCCGCCAATTCCTTTAAGTTTCAGTCTTGCGACCATACTTCCCAGGCGGCGAGCTTAACGACTTCTCTTCGATACTGCATATTCCCGAAGAATATGCAACATCTTGCTCGCAGCGTTTATGGCTAGGACTACTCGGGTATCTAATCCGGTTTGCTCCCCTAGCTTTCGTCCCTCACCGTCGGACCTGTTCTGGTTAGATGCTTTCGCCATAGGTAGTCTCTTTGGGATTATAACATTTTACCGCTACCCCAAAGATACTTCTAACTCCTCCCAGTCCCAAGTTTGACAGTCTTTCCTGCACGGTGTTAAGTTAAGCTTAACAATTTCACAAGAAATTTATCAAACAGGCTACGGACGCTTTAGGCCCAATAATTATAGTTCCCACTCGTGGCGCTGGTATTACCGCGGCGGCTGGCACCAGTCTTTCCCACCACTTATTCTCCAAGATATTTACTCTTGGCAAAAGCCTAGCTAAGCTAAGCACTTTGGGTTCCCTTATCACACTTTCGTGCATTGTAAAGGTTTCGCGCCTGCTGCACCCCGTAGGGCTAGGGCCAGTATCTCAGTGCCCTTCTCGAGGCTCCCTCTTTCAAGGCCTCTACGGATCTTCGGCTTGGTGAGCTTTTACCTCACCAACAACCTAATCCGCCGCCGACTCATCCTTAAGCATCGCTTTTGAAGGAAATGACCTTCCAGTACATTTCCCTTATCCGGTCTTGTCCTCAGTTTCCCAAGGTTATTCCAGACTTAAGGTTAGATTATCGACGTGTTACTGAGCAATCTGCCGGTACTCTTAAAGAGCCCGTACTTGCATGGCTTAGTCGAACCCAAATAGCAGCAACTTCCCGCAGGATCAACGGGTATTGTTAAGATGAATAAATTTTACCGCGTTCATCTAATATTTTTAGATCCTTTATTATTATTGGTCGCAATTGAAATTAATTTTTTTAAACTTATTTGGAATTTTTCTCTCTACAGATACTTAATAAATATATTAAGCACTACATCATCTTTGTTTCTAAGGAGACGATATGGCTTTTTTGCCATGACGATACTTATCCGCCATCGTCGGGCGATTAGAATTTGCTTAAAAACTTGTTTTAAGACTACTATCGAGGATGTGATAGTGAAATTAGGAATTGTGGGGGGTATTTAAAGCTTTCTATTTAATTTAAGCAAGATAGATATTATTATTTTTACCCTACAGAAAACTTTAAATACCCTCACTACCATTTATAATTAAAATGGTAAAAAGAGGCATTTCTGATAAAATTGTAGACTTAGAAATTAAAAAATCTGACATTCGAAGAGAGAAATCTAAGTTAGTCTTAGATAAGTGTGTCTGGCTTTATTTCCTATTTATGATAATTGGTGTCCTGGGATTTATTTATGGTTATGTGGATACAAAGATGTTAAATTTCTTAATTATAGCATCTTTCATAATATTAATAATTGGGACATTACCTTATGTTAAGACGATATCTCGGGAAGAGAAATTAATTGATGAAATCATAAACAAATTAAAATGAGATCCAAAAAAGCAATGAGTCCATTAATGTCTACAATCTTATTAATTGGATTTGCTGCTATCCTCGGTTTGGTTGTAATGGGGTGGGGTACAGGTGTGGTTGGTGAAATACCAATCAAAGACCCGTGTTCAAAAGTTACATTAAGTTTATCAACAGAAGGAGATTCAATAATGGTAATCCCTAAACTTGGTGACATATCTTGTAAAAATAACAAACTAGATATTTCAGAGATGGTTAAATAAAATGACTAAAACAAAAAAAACTAGACACCACAGAATGAAAAAATCTAGTGTCAAAGAAAGAAAGAAAACATATGCTTTTTTATTGGCCCTCCCTCCAACAGTGGCACTTGTAATGATTGGAGTATTGTCATTCACAAACAAAGCTATAATTATAGCACCAGAAGGTTTGATGATGAGTCCTGTAAAAGATGCATCACCACTTATTTTGAGCCTTTCAATATTCATAATTGGTTACTTAATATTTATAGGATTATTATTTCAAGAATCTGTTGAGAAATTTATTACAACAAAAATAATTCATAGAAAATAAAAGATTATCTTTTTCTTTTAAAATCATCTCTAAGAAGTTGCATTTCTTTTACTTGATTATTAATGACCATTTTTAATTCTTCTTTCATATTCTCATTTACTGCTGCTAATATGATCATTACAATTAATATTAACCATAAGAATGTCACTTGAAGAGCATTCCAACTTAAACCTTCTTTAGCCACCATACCATAAACAAAAAAGTAACCTACTAAAATAACTAGAATTCCAATACAAAGCAATATTTTTTCAAATAAGTTAGTCTTTCTTTGGTTCATAATATCATTTTCTTTTTTTGTAGTATTTAAAGATTAGTTACAACTTTAGAGTTTATCATTCTATAACTTCTATAGTCATCTTAGTTCCCTTATCAAGACCCATAACACTCCATATTACAAATTCGCCAACATCTTCAAAAGTATGTTCAAACTCGTCAATAGGGTCCATCCTGGGACTCCTAAATAAGCCCTTTACTTCATATATCTTATGAGCAGTAGCTTTTTCATTATTTCTGAAGATGACTTTTGATCCCACCCTAATAATTAAATTTTTTGGAGCAAAATTCATATTTTCTATATCTACATAATAGGATATATTAGTTTGTTCAACGATAGGTTCTTCTTCAATTATAGGTTCAACAGTTTTCCCTTCTTCAATAACAATATCATTGATTTCTTCACAAACAACTTCCGAACAAGACCCTTTTCCCCTAAAAGCAAACATACTTATTATGAGGAGTATAATGATTAAAGAAATAAAAATTACCCTTTCAATGGCTCTTTTCCCAATGTGAAATTCGAGATAATCAACCATTTTGAACCTCTTTATCTACCCATTCTAAATATTTTTTATTAACTTTATTAATTTTCATCTGTACTATCTCAGGAGTATCATAGGGGTGAATCTTTTTTATTTCTTCCTTAATCCCATCAAAATTTTTACCTTTAATAACGCACCTAATTTCATTCTTTTCTTCAATTTTATTTTTCCACCAATAAGTGCTAAGGATATTTGACATCTGAACACATGCAGCTAATCTTTTTCCAATTAAAGATCTTGCAATCTTCCTTGCATTCTCTTCAGTATCTACAGTAGTCACTACTTGAACATATTTTACCATAAAATATACTTAATCTAAAAGTTTATATATCTTACCATCTAATCAAGTTATATGACTATAAATCCTACTTGTGACAAATGCAAACAAGAATTAACTGATTTTGGCGCATTATTATTCAGTCCACCAGATGATGATAGTAATGTTAAAAAGTTTCATTTATGCAAGGAGTGTTATAATAGTTTAGTACAAAAATTAGAGTAAAAAGAGGGGATTATAATACAATTTATTTCAGATCTACATCTACATTCAAAATATTCTAGGGCGACATCTAAACATCTTGATATTGCTAATTTAGAAAAATGGGCAAGAGTTAAGGGTTTAAATCTTCTTGGAACAAGTGATTTTACTCATCCAAAATGGATCAAAGAACTAAAATCTAAATTAAAGAATGATGGATCAGGAATATTAAAAACAAAAACGGGTATGAATTTTATTCTACAAACAGAAGTTTCATTAATCTATACGGATGGAGGTAAGGGGAGGAGAGTTCATAATGTCATTTTAGCACCTAATTTTGAAGTAGTTGATCAAATAACTGAATATTTTCTTAAAAAAGGTAGGATTGATTATGATGGGAGACCAATATTCAAGATTCCTTGTCCAGATTTAGTTGAAAACATGATGCAAATTGATAAAAAAATTGAAGTAATTCCAGCACATATATGGACTCCATGGTTTGGTTTACTAGGGAGCATGTCTGGATTTGATTCGGTTAAAGATGCATTTAAAGACCAAACAAAAAATATTCATGCTTTAGAAACTGGTCTTAGTTCAGATCCCCCTATGAATTGGAGAATCTCCTCTCTTGATAAATATTCTTTAGTTAGTTCTTCAGATTCCCATTCATTTTGGCCCTGGCGTATTGGACGAGAGGCAACAACATTTGATTTAAAAAAAATGACCTATAATAATATAATCAGGGCCTTAAGAACTAGAAAAGGTTTAACAGGTACAATTGAAGTTGATCCCGCTTATGGAAAATATCATTGGGATGGGCATAGAAAATGTAATGTTTGTTTAAGCCCAAAAGAGACAAATAAATTAAATAAAATTTGTCCCAAATGTAAAAAACCAGTTACAGTAGGGGTAGAATACCGTGTAGAACAATTAGCCGATAGGCCAGAAGGGTTTAAACCTAAAAATGCAAAAGAATTCAAAAGATTAATCCCTTTGTCTGATATAATTTCTAGTTATGTTGGAAAAGGGGTTGCAACAAAAACAGTATGGGCAATATTTAATAAAATGATAAATAAATTTGGAAGTGAATTGGACATTTTACTAAACACGTCAGAAAAAGAATTAAAACAAGTTATTGAACCCAAATTAGTTAACCTAATAATAAAAAATAGGAATGGAAAAATAAAAGTTCAACCTGGATATGATGGTGAATATGGTGTTCCAACTTTCTAAAATATTAATATTAACAAAATGTTCATAGAAATAAAATAAAAAATAAAAAAAGGTATCTATATGATAGATACAAATTCTGGTGCTCTGTTCATGTCTTCAACTGTTACTTTAACATCTTGATAGACTTCTTTTGAACCGTCTGATACTGTTACTCTAACGATATATTCGCCAGCATCATCATAATCTAACTCTTTCATATTAGATGTCATCCATCCAGAATATGTTATTGTTAAAGTTTCTCCTTCTGGGTCAAGTGTTTTTGGAGACAGTTCAATAGTTTCGCCTTCTTTAGCTACCATATCTGCAATCCTCTCTAATACAGGTGCTTTGTTAAGTTCTACTACAATAATCCTAACTTCTTGGTTGATTTCATTAGCACCATCAGACGCAGTAATTATTGCAGAATATTCTCCAGCATCACCTTCTTGCGTTTCCCATTCGCCTTCTTTGTTTAAAGGTTTAGTAAATGTATAACTTATTTTATCACCATCTGGATCAACTGCTTGAAGATTAGGGAATTCAATTAATTCACCTTCTGTAACTTTTACTGTAGGAAGTTCCTTTACATTATCTTTTTCAACAACTTCTTCTGTTTCTTCAACTTCTTCAACTTCTTCAACTTCTGCTACTTCTTCAACTTCTTCAACTTCTGCTACTTCTTCTTCAACTAACTCACTTATGTCAATGTAGGTTACTCCATCTTCTTCTGTTTGTTCAACAGGAGCTAAATAACCACACCCCACAATTAGGACCATCATTAATATTAACCCCATAGAAATTATTTTTTTCATTTTTTTGCACCTCGCGTATTTGTAATTTAATTTGTTATTACTATAAAATACAAAAGATATTTATAAACTTTTATGTAGTAAAGAATATATTCTTGTTACTACCTCTTATTGACGAGATAGAAACCCATAATTATCATTAAAATTGAGAAGATTGAACTTTTTAAAATAATTAAAATAATAGCATCAAGAAAAAATTGTTTTGGGAACAATTGAATCAATAAAGAATTAAAAGGAAATTGCCAATTCCCTTGTGGGAAAAAAATTAGATGAAATTTAGTAAATATATTTGTAAAACTAAACAATAAAAAGGGTATTGGTAAAATTAATCCAGTAATACCAGTTGAGATAATCACCTTATTTATGTTTTGATTGTTAAATAAAATTATAGCCAATAGGGTTATTAGAGTAATTGAAAGGATTAGTAACAAATTCTTCGATTGGTTTATCAATATTTTGACATCATTAAGGTGATTTGACTCTTTTTCATTAAATCCATTATACAAATCACCCTTATTTTGATAAAAATTAATAATTGAATCTGATATTTCCCCAGCATTACCTATTTTATCATAAACCCCTAATTTACCAAATTCTTGATTATAGAAATGTTCATTATACAATACAGTTTTTGTAGAAGTTAAATATATGGTTATTATGAATAATAAAATAAACAATAGATGTAATATTCTAATCTTCTTCATATTATGATTAATTTGAAGAACTATTTAAATTTAGCTTAATTCCCAGATTAGGTCTTTCGCAAATATATTCTACTAATGCGGCTAATATGAAACCCTTTTGATTTTGATGAATATCAAAATTAAACCATTTCCTAATCTTATCAAACGATCAATATTATAAGCAATAACTCTAAAAGCCACTTCCATTTTTTGTGTTTTACACAATTTTGATTTGACATTTGAGCCAAATCTCTTCTTTATCATAGAATTACATGTTTCAATCTTATTCCTTTGTAGATAAGCACCATAATCAAAAGTATCATATGTTAATTTTCTGTATAGTCCACTACGCCTATATTTTGGAACATCTAAACTTTTTTGTAGAATCATAGGATAAGCATTTAAATTTTCAAAAACCAATTTAAAGATTTCATTATCATCATAACCTCTATCAGCATAAAGAAAATCAGGGTTATAATGCTTAGCCAACTTCTTTATCAAAGGCTTAGCTTCCTTTGTATCATGTCTATGGCCTTTAGATTGTTTAACTAAAAGTATGATATAATTTTCTATATCGACGATAAAAGTTGTTTTCATGAAGGGCCTTTTTCTAAAAGGAAGGCCAATTCTTTTACAATAATGTGGACTTGCATTATCTAAATTAATACCTGTTGCATCAATTGCAACTCTTTTGGGTTTTGGAATTAATGTCTTAAAAGCTAACATAAGATTATCAAGAATATTAGATGGAAGGCGTTTAGCAAACTTGATCAAAGTTGTATAATGTGGCAATTTATTTAATCCTAAATAAGATCTTAAATCTAAGTTAGATGCTAAGTCTGTTAGCAATTCTTCGTAAGTAAACTTACGAAATTGCTTGTAAACAAGCAAAAATAAGTGTTTAAAGTTAGAATATATTTTATTTGAATATCTACTAAAATGCAAAGGAATTTCAGCAATTTGGAATAAATCATAGCAGAAATCAGCAACTTTTTTATACTTGTTCATTATTATTTTCATTGGTAGTCACCTCGTCGACAAAATGTTGTTAATCTATCATTTATAGACGAGAACTACTATTTATATTCTTCGATTTTAAGCTAGGGTTTCATATTAGCCGATTTAAACTATGTTTTAGAGGCTATAAATCTTAAAAACAAAACTTTCCACCTTTTTCTTGAATTTGGGCCGGATTTACTGAGACTGATGTCGAAATATTACAATGACAACCATACAATCCTGTTTGTTTTACTGCAATATCTTCTACAATTATACCATTTACATTCCCTACAACAGAAGGTTCTTCAGCTAAGGGTTTTGTTTCATATTTTGGTTTATAATTCATTTTTAAATCTTTATCTTATATGAACCTAACTTATATATAAATCTTACTCTTTTTATTACTTTTAAGTGGTTAAAACAGAAAGGTTTAAATAGGATGTAGATTTGTTTTTTATAACATGGAAGAATTAAAACAATATTTGGAAAAACAAGATGCAAAGGGATTGAATGATTTAGTTCATTCTACTAAACTTAGAGAATCCCTTGACTTGTTTTTTGAGAATGGTCAGGCCCAGTATGTTGATGAATCTAATGTTTTAGCTTTTTTTCATCTTTTAGGTGCAAAATATAGGAATAATGGGGTAGGTGTATTAAAGGATGGAATTCATGTTTCGGCAAAATTTAAGGAACCAGGTTATTTTCACCATAAACAAGAAAAGAAAGAATTTGCTTATATTCCAATTACAAATACTAAACAAGAAGGATTGTATCATTGTTTGGAAAGAATATTGTAACATTTTCAAGATTTAGAATATCTAAATATTTCTATGAATACCTTTAAAAACTCTTCCACCACTGTACTTAATGATGGCAAAGGTAACTAAAGAGAAATTCAAAACTATGCATAATGTATTTGATGATTTTACTAATCGTACTATCTTCAAACTTATATCAGAAGGTCATTTTGAAGGATTAGAGAGTACAATTAAACTCGGAAAAGAAGCTAACATTTTTTCTGCAATAAAAGGGGATAAAAGGGTTATTGTTAAAGTATACAGGGTTAATTCTTGTAATTTTAATAAAATGTTTGATTATATTAAATCTGATCCAAGATATGCTACTTTGCAAGGTAAAAAAAGAAATATCATTTTTCATTGGGTTCAAAGAGAATATAGAAATCTGATGAAAGCAAGACAAGCGGGAGTTAAGGTTCCAACCCCCATAACCTTTAAGAACCATGTTTTAGTTATGGAATTTATTGGAAATGACGAAAGTATTGCTTTAATGCTTAAAGATGATAGACCTAAAGATGTTGAAAAGTTTTTTGATGAGGTTATCAAAAATATGAAAAGATTACATAAAGCAGGATTAGTCCATGGGGATTTATCATCATTTAATATATTAAACTTTAAGGATAAACCTGTTTTTATTGATTTTTCACAGTGTAGTCAGTTAAGGGATTCAATGGCTGAAGGATATTTAGAGAGGGATGTAAAGAATTTATGTATATTTTTTAAGAAGAAAGGGTTAAAGTTAGACGAAGAAGAAGTTCTAAAAAAAATTAAGTCTTAATTATTTCTTTTTTAATATTCTATCAATCTTTTTTTCAATTCTTTTCATATCGTCTTTAATATTATAGATTTCCTTCATACGTTTTCTGTTAATTATAAAATTCACAACTTGAAAGATTATCCAAAGAATAAATATTATTCCGGCTGTCTTTAACCATAATCCAATTTTTCCTATCTCTGTGATTACATCACCCACTACCATATACTCTTTTTATTTTAGTGATTTATTAATCTTTCTAACTTTAATCAAACCAATAGCTTTTTAAATAAACTATGACCTTTTAATAATGGAGATCGCCACCAATGGATGAATTCAAATACGAACTAAAAATACCTAAAGAACGTGTAGCTGTTCTTATAGGTCAGAAAGGAGTTACAAAAAGAATTGTTGAGAGAGAGACTTCTACTAAATTAGATATTGATAGCGAAGAAGGTGATGTTGTTGTTTCTGGTAGTGATGCTTTAAAATTATTTGTTGCTAGGGAAGTTGTTACTGCAATTGGTCGTGGATTTAATCCAGATATTGCTTTAAAACTTTTAAAAGTAGATTATGTTTTTGAATTAATCAATTTATCAGATATTGCAAGGAATAAAAATGATATGTCAAGATTAAAAGGAAGGGTAATTGGTCAAGAAGGAAAATCAAGAAGGGTTCTTGAAGAGTTGACTGAATGTGAAATTTGTGTTTATGGTAAAACAATTGGTTTAATTGGTCCTGTTGAGATGATTGGTTTAGGACGTAAATCAATAGAAATGTTATTACAAGGGGCAATGCATGCTTCTGTATTCAAATTCTTAGAAAAACAGAGAAGAGAAGTTAAAAGAATGGCTTTTGAAAGTGGGAATCTTTAGTAACATTATACAGTCACAACAAAAGATTTTTAAATGAATATAAAAAACTTCTAATGTAAACATGGCAAGTGATAATATAGCAGAACAGATGGCTTCTAAACAAAGAGATATCTCTGTAGCTTCTTTTTTTGAAAAAAATAGACACTTACTAGGTTTTGATAATAAAAGAAAAGCACTTCTTACTGTAATTAAAGAGGCTGTTGACAATTCTATAGATGCATGTGAAGAGGCAGATATATTACCTGAGATTTCAGTTGAACTTATTGATTTGGGAAATGATAGGTACAGAGTTATAATTGAAGACAATGGTCCTGGAATTGTTAAGAAACAAATTCCCCCCATTTTTGCTAAATTACTTTATGGTTCTAAATTTCACAAATTATCACAATCAAGAGGTCAACAAGGTATTGGAATTTCAGCTGCAGTAATGTATTCACAATTAACAACAGGTAAACCTGTTAGAATCAAATCTAAAGTTAAAGGTAAACCCGAAGCGCATTATTATGAATTACATATTGATATTGCACAGAATAAACCTGAAATTATTAAAGAAGAAACTATGGGTTGGGAAAAAGAACATGGTGTTAGAATTGAGATGGATATGGAGGCTTCTTATCAAGGGGGAGTTCAAAGTGTTGATAATTATTTGAAAGAAACTGCAATTGTTAATCCTCACATTACTATAATTTATACTAATCCTAAAGCAGATCAAACTATTTTTGCTAGGGCAATAGATGTTTTACCAAAAAAACCAATTGAGATTAAACCACATCCTTATGGCCTTGAGCTAGGTATGCTTATGAGGATGCTTAAAGATACAGACGCTCGAACTCTTCAAAGTTTTTTAACTAATGATTTTTCTAGGGTGGGACCTGGAACAGCAAAACAAATTTGTGAAAATGCTGCTTTATTACCCAGTACTAAACCTAGAGATGTTTCAAGGGAGATGGCTGAAAAGTTGATGGAAGGTATAAAAAATACCAAGATTATATCCCCTCCAACTGATTGTATTTCGCCAATAGGTGACGTAGCTTTAGAAACTGGACTTAAAAAAGAAATTAACGCTGAGTTTTTCTGTTCTGTTACTAGGCCACCTAGTGTTTATAGGGGAAATCCATTTATTGTTGAAGCTGGACTTGCTTATGGCGGAGAACAAACAGCTGAAGGATCTATTACTGTTATGAGATTTGCAAATAGAGTTCCATTATTATATCAACAAGGGGCTTGTGCTACTAATAAATCAGTTGTTCAAACTAAATGGAAAAGTTATGGGCTTAGTCAAAGTTCGGGTTCACTACCTCAGGGTCCATTAACCGTTGTTATTCACATTGCATCTGTATGGGTGCCATTTACTTCAGAATCCAAAGAAGCAATTGCACATTATCCTGAGATTATTAAGGAAATTAAACTAGCGTTGCAAGATGTTGGAAGGAAATTAGGTTCCTATGTTCATAAGAAAAAAAGAATTCATGCTGAGAGTAAAAAAAGAGATTACATTAAGATGTATATTCCTCATGTTGCTGAAGCTTTACAAGAATTAATTGGGGACAGTGTTGATCAAGAAAAAGTTAAAGAATTGCTAAGTAGTATTTTAGAAGAAGAACGTGGAGAATTACAAAGCGTTAAGGTTGTTAATGATGAATATGATGAAGAATTAGCTAAAATTGGAAAGGAACCTAAAGAATCACAAACAACACTTGGTGAAAATGAAGAAGAACAAAAAGCACCAGGGGCAGAGGAAAAATGAGTGTAGGAAAACAAATTAAGGAACTTGCAGAAGGAATTTATAATTCTATATTAAAAAAGAAACAACCAAAGATTGAATCACCTTTAAGATCATTAAGTAATGTTAGATATGATGAGAAAGAAGGATATTTTCAATTAATTGGAAAGATGAAAGAGAGAAATTTAACTGTTTCTACTATCAAAACATTTGCTCAAACTCTGAGGATGATGGCTTTATCTAAGGAATTAATTGAAAAAGAAGATATTGCAACTAAAAGAGAGGCTTATTATGTTTCTAAAAACTGGAATGAAGCTAGATTTAGCGAACAACCAGAATCAGATACTGTTATGGATGATGTTGAAGCTATGCTTGGTGTTAATAGGGAACAGATTGGTTTTATTCCAGAAGAAAAAGGTGGAGATATTGCTGGAAAATTGATTGTTGTTGATAAAGATCCTGATAGTGGAAAACAAATTAAAATTGATTGTACTAAAATGGGCTCAGGCGCATATTCAATTCCTAGTTCAGTTGAACAGTTAAAATTCGAAACAAATGCTAAGTTTATTTTAGCTATTGAAACAGCGGGTATGTTTCAAAGATTAGTTAAACATAATTATTGGAGAAAATCTAACTGTATTTTAATTTCTATGGGTGGAGTTCCAACAAGAGCTTGTAGAAGGTTTATTAGAAGATTATCAGATGATAAGAATTTACCAGTTTATGTATTTACAGATGGTGACCCTTATGGATTTGGAAGTATTTATAGAACATTAAAGGTGGGATCTGGTAATGCTGCACATATCAATAAATTCTTTTGTGTTCCAAGAGCTAAATTTATAGGTATAACACCTGATGATATTGAACATTATAAACTACCTACCCATCCATTAAAAGATGTTGATCTTAAAAAAATTAAAGATTTAATCAAGAATGATCCATTTATCAAACACCATAAAGAGTGGCAAAAAGCTTTAACTAAAATGGCTAAGATAAAAGTTAGAGCGGAACAGCAGGCCTTAGCTAAATGGGGTCTTAACTACGTTATTGATAAATATTTACCTGATAAGATTAAAGATCAGAAGACTTGGTTACCTTAAATAAGCATCTGTTAAATCTTTTATTATTGCTTTTCTAGTTATAGAATATGGTGGTAGATTTAATCCTTCTTTCCATCGTTCAAATGATTTAGTAGATATAGGGATAGTGGATCTTAACTCCTTAACATCAATGTTGTATTCATTAAACATTATATTGATAAAACCTATGAAATATTCAATATTTCCAGAATCAAGGTCATTTATTTTGTATTTTTCTAAGTGTTTTTCTAAGTCCATCTTAAAACAAGAATACTATTGTGATATAAATATGTTTAGTAAAGGTAAATGAAATAGGGTGTTATTCGTAATAGATTTAAATCTTTAAGTTAGATAAATCAGAATCTAGGTTCCCTTTTGTTTCTTCAACTTCATAACCCAATTTTTTCAGTTGACTGATCAATCCATAAAACAATCCTTGTTTTACTGCTAAACACCTATGAGACAAATCAATTTTATTGCCCCTTATAAAAATGGGATATTCTTGACATGCTAAAGGTCTATTTTTGTTTTTATGGATTGTACATTTAAAATCTAATAAACCTGGACAATGGTTTGCTTCATCTCCTAAAAATAAAGAATATTGTTCATCATTAATTTTCTTAATACAATTCATATCTTTTGAATTTTTAACTATGGTTTCCATCATCAATTTTGTTTCTTTTTTATCTAAAACAAGATAACCCTTTCTACAGCAATATGCTTTACATTCTTTATTACAAAAAACGCCAATTGATTTACGTGCTTTTTTTACTATCTTTTCTACATTCATATGTTAGGTTCTTATCGGGGCACCTTATTTAAATATATGTTATTAAAATTTGATAATATATTATTCTCGTCTAAAAAAATGTTTTGAAAAGAAACATTTATATACTAGAGTATACATATTAATTTTTATGCAAAGAGTTGATTGTGCGTGGCATCAGTAAGAACATTCTTCTAGATTTGAGTATATTTAAAATTTCAATTGGTTATTGGCGTTAGTTAGATTTCTTTATACAATTTTTCAAGGGGATTTAGTATAACTTGGCTATTACAACTGGCTCCAAACCAGTAGATACCAGTTCAAATCCGGTGGTCCCCACTTATAGTCATACAGACTCTAAATGTGGAGATAAAAAAATGATAAATTATGATAAACGAGAAAATATTGAAACTAAGGCTAATAAAGAACTTTGCCCATTTTTACTAAGAGAAGATTTTGAATTTCACTTATTTTTTGTAGATATTGTGGATTCTTATGACTGTTCAAAAGGGCAAAGAGAATTAACAATGTTTGAACCTTGTTATATGAGGTATGCAAGGACTTGCCCGATATACCAGAAGCATATACATGGAGTTAAATAAAATGAAAGATGCAAATATTGAATTAAAGGTTACCAAAAATTGTCCTTTTGTATGTGAAAAACCGGGATTACATCAAGGGATTTATATGTTAGCAGGAGATGACGAGGTTTCTTATATTTGTGGGATTAATGGAAGTTCTGCTAGGGGAGGTAATCAAAGAAATTCAATTCCTGGTGGGGCAAACACACCTTGTTCGATGGAATATACAAAGAATTGTCAGATATACCAGAAGAATATACAGGGAGTTAAATAAAATGGCATTTGGAAATGAACTAAAAGATTATCCTGCTAAGAGTTCACTTAAGGTAGGTTTTAATGCATGCCATTATAGTGAGGCTCAAAGTTTTATAAAAAGCCCTTACTGTTTTGAGTTATATTTTAGAGATGAAAGAGTGCATTTATATGAGGTTCCATTTTTTGATGGTAAACGTCCCTGGCAAAGGGACATTAGAACAAGCTCTTAAAAAAGTAAAAATAATACAAGATGAAATTCATAATTCAATAATCAAGACGCCACTTAAGTATATTTCAGATATGTTTGAAGATGTTGAGTTATACTGATATTTAGTAAACTTTAAATAAACAAAGAACGAGGTAAATAATATGACAAATAAAATAATAGATCCTTATGGGTCAGAATTAGTAGAAGATTATAGTAAAATCGTTAAAGATTTTGGATTAGAAGCCTTTAATGTAGATTTATTTCCAAATCCTAATCGGATTATGAGGAGAGGTGTTGTATTTGCAGGAAGAGATTTAAAGATTATTTCTGAAGCAATAAAGAATAAAAAACCTTTTTATGTTTTATCTGGACTCATGCCTTCAGGGGATAGAATTCATTTTGGAAACAAAATGGTTGTTGAGAATATTAAGTATTTTCAGGAACAAGGTGGGCATGCTTATATTCTAGTAGCAGATCTAGAATCTGCGGCTGCTAGAGGGGTATCTTTAGAAGAAGCAAAACAAAGGGCATTAGAATTTCATATACCTGCATTTGTAGCTTTAGGACTTGATCCTCAAAAAACTACTTTTTATTTTCAATCAGAAAATAAGGATGTTGTACATTTAGCTTATGAATTATCTCAAAGAATTACAGAAAATGAATTTAGGGCAGTGTATGGTAATGTAAATCCTGGAAGAGTTTTATCTGCAGTAACACAGGTAGGAGATATTCTTTATCCTCAACTTAAAAATAGGATGCCGGGAGTAATTCCAGTTGGAGTAGATCAAGATCCTCATATTAGATTAACAAGGGACGTTGTGAGAAGAGTTAAACAAAAATATAATTTCTTTTTGCCATCTGGTATGTATCATAAATATACTCCTTCTTTAAATGGTGGGTTGAAGATGAGTAAATCAAATCCCGAATCATGTATTGAATTACCAGAAGACACAAAAAAAGTATCTAAAAAAATTATGAGGGCTATTACTGGTGGGCGTGATACCGTTGAAGAACAAAGAGAAAAAGGTGGGGAGCCTGAGAAATGTATGGTTTTTGAATTGTATAAGCAACATTTAATTGAAGATGATCAAGAATTACAAAACGTTTATGATAATTGTAAGGCCGGAGAATTAACTTGTGGTGAATGCAAGAAAAATTGTTGTAGTTTAATGAATCAATTTATGGATGATTTTAATCAAAAAAGAGAAGAAGCTAAGAAGAATATCGACAAATTAAATTTTATTAAGTTTAAATGAAAGATCCAACAGATAAAGAAAGGCATTGGTTTTTGAAAGTAGATACAGTTTTATCTAAAGAAGAATTAGATAAATTAATTACTGAAGTTAAGGTATGTGCTGGTTCTGAATGGCAAGCTCAAATTTTACAAAAAGCTGAGATTAAAAAAGCAGTAATGGGTTGGAATAACTGAAGAGTAAATAAGAAAGTTTTTAAACTATAAAATCAATTTATTCATTAGAGGTGCGTTAAAATTCGTTTTTGGCGAATTCACTGACCTCCTCGTTACACTTGGAGGTGATAATCATGGGTTACAAAGTAGCTCCTTTAAACAGTACATTTATGTTAATGGCAATATTAGGTCTTTTGATATCTATTTTTGGAGTATATCCTAATTTTCCACAATGGGGGGCAGCATTTACTATATTGTTCTTCTTAATGTTTGTAGCATCTGTTATCTCTACAACATATGGGGATCCGGACTTAGAATTAAAGATGGATGCTCCTAAACCTAAAAGGAAAGTTTCTAAGAAAAAGAAGAAAAAGTGATGGTTTTTTAAATCTCAAACCATTCTTCTTCTGTATGGATAGCGTAAAGTCTAGGGTAAATAATATTATAAGTAAAGTTAAATGGAGTGCATTTTATATGGCTAGTTTTACTACTCTTTATGGTTTTGGAAATACTGTAGGGGGAGACTCTCAATCTTTAGATGAAACTGTAGAATTATTTAAAGAAGGAGTAGTTACTTCGCTTCCTTCTTCTTTTTTTATAAATTTATTTTATGCACCAGTTGTTTCTAGTTTACAAGAAACAAAACACCCAAGATTATATTCTAATCTTTTTTGTGCTGCGGTTAATGTAGGGGTGTACACTTTATTTAGTTCAATGGGTTCTGAAAATCCATTACCTATGGTTGCAAGTGGTGCAACACTAGGATTTTCTTTAACAAATCTTCAAGTTAGTAAGGAACAAAATAAAAAACAGAAAAATTTAGAATCTCAAATTTCTTCTAATTATTTGTAATTAATTTAATACTTTTCTAGAAATCAAATGTTTTTTTCTTTTCTTTTTTCATAGCAGTAGGGGCTGCACCACCATGCCATGTTAGTCTTGGACGTACCCTAATTGGATATATCCTTTCATTAACATCATCAAATACTATGGCAGAACCTTTGAGTGGTGGAAGGTTGTTTAATTGTTTATCTAAACCGTCCCTCATATAACTTTGCATTAATGTCCCTAACGCGTCCATATCAATTTTAGCAGTGAGTCTGTGTGAAATAACTATATCTGATTGAGTCATAACATCTGTATGTATCTTTCCTGGTTGTTGCGATGCAAGGATTAATGAAATACCTGGTTGACGTCCTTCTCTTAATATAGTTATTAACGCATCAGATGCAGTTGTTTTACCAACATTAGGTAAAAATTCATGGGCTTCATCAATAACTAACCAAACTAAAGGGTTGTCTAGTTTTTCTTTTTCTGATTCTATCAAAGAATATGATGATGCATGAACTGCTTCATATTCTTCTTTTTTTCTTGCAATCATTCTTTCAAGGAATAATTTTTTAGAAACTAATCCAATAACTAATGCCCTTATACCTTCTGCACCAGGTGTTATTGCATAACAACTAACATCTAAAACAGTAACTTGGCCTCCTTTTACAAGGTCATCCATAGGGGTGCCATTTTTATCAAATAGACCCCATGATTTTGCTGTAATAAATCTGTTTAAAGTAGCATCTAAAATATGTTTAGCAGCGTCTTTATCTTTTTTAGTCTCATTGATTATATCTATAATATCATAATCTTTATTTTTTTCATTTAATCCAGATATTATTTTATCAATAAAAACACCCAATTCAGAGTTAATATCAATTTCAAAGGTTAAACACCAATCACTTGCACTTAATTCAGATGGTTTTATTGAAAAAGCAAAATCTGTGGGGATACCTTCTTTTTTAAATTTATCAAAATATCCTTTTGGTGTGTAAATTTGAACTCCCATCCCTTCTGGTTTTAGTCCCCATTCATCTAATAAATCTTTATCTTGCTTATTAGGGTATTTCATAGTCCAATAAATTCCCATGGTGTCAAGCATTACAACTGCAAGATTAGAAGATACTTCTGGGGGCAAAGAAGACATGCCCTCTGCAATAACTCCCATAGTGTAGGATTTTCCTCCACCCCTTTTACCACAAACGAAAACTACATGACTTGTAGTAACATCCATATAAACTTGATTTGATAATGAAGTAACTTGGCCCATTTTTATATATTGTTTTCCAAGAAGAATTGCACCCCTTTTACCGAATTTATTAACGTTATCTTTATTCCTACCTATAACTATATCATACGCCATATTTTAATAATACTCCTTTAATGTTATAAACCTTTTTTTAAACTACAGAGTAGGGAAAACACAAGCTTTATTAATAATTACTTACTCCTTTTTTTGGTAATAAAGAAGGTGAGGAAAAGGAGGATTAAAAATTGTTCTCTGATTTTTAAACTTAAAATAAAAGGTGATTAGAATGGTTGATGAAAATTTTATACAAGAAGCTTACAATATAGATAATAATGACTCTGTTGGTTCTTTTGAGATGAACAATAAAGATCCAATAATAACAAGGGAAATCAAAACTCCCGATGTTATAATTGAAAAGGAAAAAGTTAACACTGGGAAAAAAGTGATCAAATCTAAAATTAAGAAAGAAAAAGTTACTCCCACTCCAAAATTTGTTAAGAAAACTAATATCAAAAAGAAAAACTCTTCAGTTAAACATAATCTTAATAACGTAATTAGAAAAAGCGAAAATGCTATTAAGCAAGCAAGTTTATTTGCTAATGCTATGAAAAAAAAGATTAGTTTTCCCAATAAGAAAGGGGAAGTTAAAAAAAGTAAAAAAAATAAAGCAAAATTAAACAATATAGTTACAATTGTAGCTGTAATTGCGATTATTGCAATATCTTTACTTATCTTAAATATGGATAAGCTTTTTTCAAATGAGGTTCGACCTGTTGCCCTTATTAATGGTGAAGTTATGACTACAGAGGACATAGGGGTTACATTAAGAACAATCCCTGCTTCATACAAATCTTTAATGACTGATGAAATTATATTAAATCAAACCATTATTAACTTCTTATTAATGCAAGAATCAAGAAAAAAAGGACTAGAAGCTGATGAGACTCAAGCTGAAGAAAAAATAAATGAAGCTATTACTTTGTCTGAGTTATCTAAAACTGAATTTAAAGATTACCTTAAAGAACAGAATATGACTTATGAAGACATGGTTGAATTTTATAGGGTTCATTTATCTATTGAGAACTTTTTATTAGATTATGTTTATCATGAGGTAGATGTTTCTGATAACGATATAATTGAATTTTATAATCAAAATACCGATTTATTAGGTAATGCTACATTAGAAGAAGTTGAAGGGGATATCAAGGTTTATTTAGTTCAACAGAAAGAATCTGTAATATTTAATGAATATGTATCTGAATTAATGTTAAATGCAGATATTAAAATTATTGGTGGAGAACCTGTTTCAAGTGAGGGCTCTTCTTTTTCATCTGAAGAAGTAGAAAAGTATTCTGCTTGTGCTGTTGAAAATGGGTTATCTAAGGGTTCAATTATTTTTGTTTATTCGGATAGTTGCCCGCATTGTACTAGAATGAAACCTATTGTTAAGGATTTAGAAGAAAGTTATGGGTTTTATTGGGCTTCTGCATCAGATAGTTCTGCAAAAGCAGTTTTAAGGGAATGTTTTAGTGATGTTCTAGCTGGGGGAGTTCCTCAGTTTATCTGTGCTAAAAACGGTGAATCTTTAGTTGGAGAAAAACCTAAGGCTGTTTTGAGAGATTTTGCTATTGCTTGCAATAGTTAATTTTTTTATTTTTCTAAATTTTCAAATGTAATAAACTATTGTTTCTTACATACAAAGAATATGTGATCTTTTTCAAAAGGATCGAGTTTTCTTTCATCAATAATTACAAGTTCTTGTTCTACTTCTCTTCTAACTTGTTTGAATATTTCACTAGGTCTTTTTGAGACGTCTACGCTTCTTGCTTTAACTGCAATTAGGGCGTAACCGCCTTTTTTTAAGTATAATTTACAGTTTTTTAGGAATATTTCTGATTGGTTACGTTGAGCAATATCTTGATAAACAACATCAACTTCTTTAGGTAGTTTATCTTTGTAATTGTCTGGACGATTAGCATCTTCTAACATGGGAGTCATATTTTCACGTTCTTCACATAAGAAAACCAATTCCCTAACTACTCTTGGTGCAAAGTCTAATGCAAAAACAAAACCTTCTTTTCCCACCATATCTGAAACATGTGAGGGGGTTGTACCTGTTGAAGCACCTAAGTAAAGAATTGTATCCCCTTTTCTGATGCCAGTATTTGGACAACCTTTGATTATTGCTGCTGCTAATTTTGATTTATTGAAATTCCATTCTCTATATTCAATATTATCTTCATTTACTAATCTTTCATCATAAACCTTTTTACCAGGTTTTAAATTTATAGTATAAATGGATTTTCTTCTATTTCGTTCTTCTTCATATACTTCAAATATTTTACTTTTTTGTATTTTGCTCATTTTTTGTAGTGTTGGTAAACTTGTTTAGTAGACCAAGGTTTTAATTGACTTCTCTGGATACCTAATGCTTCACTTATTGAATGGATATGTTGAATACCTTTTGCCTCTATTTCTAAATACCATGGAATATTGGGATTTTTATCGAGTTCAATCTTTGAATCATTTAACTCATAAGATACTCTTTGTTTTTGAAATTCGCCTTTCATTTCTAAACCTATTTTTTCAAAAATAGTTTTCATTGTTTTTATATCTTGAATATCTGTTTCTAATTCTTCCATTATTTTTGCTTGATCTCGAGATATTGGCGATTTAAATGTGATAAATGAATGCCCTCCTTCTTGTCTAATTCTTAGATGATCTGAATTATTTTTAATTTTTTCATCAGGGAAATCATAGTGCCATGAATTTACAAGTCCATCAGATATCTTTTTAGCTCCAAGTTTTGTTAATCTATCTTCTATTAGTTTTTTGTTTATGTCTAATACTTTAACTTCAATCTCTTTCATCGTATAATTTCCCCCTTTCTCAATTCTTTTAAAATCTGATCCCCACTTTTAAAATGTATTGCTTTTAATCCTAGTTTTCTTGCAGGAACTACATCATCTTGGAATGTATCTCCTATCATTAACGCTTCTGAGGGTTTTATTTTGAAGTATTTTAATACTGCTTTAAAATTTTTAGGGTTTGGTTTAATTGATTTTAAATCATATGAAAAGAAAAAACCATCAAAATATTTATTCAGTTTAGTTTTTTTAATTTTTTCACCTAAATAAGCATCCGTATTTGATAATAACGCAATCTTGTACCCTTCATTTTTCAATTTTTTCAATAAAGGAAATAAATATTTATAAAAAATAAATGCAGATTCATATCTTCTCCTTTTATCAGTATATTTTTTAATCTTTTTATCATCATATTTAATCTTTAATTTTTTGAATAATTTTTCAAAACCTTTATCAAATGATACATTTTTTGAAGTTTGGAATATGTCTTCGTATGATTTTAGAAATGTTCTATAATCTTTTTTATAGCACTCCTTACATATATCTCCAAGGCTCCCGTCTTTATATTTATGATATGCAATTGTACTCCATAAATCAAATATTATAACTTTCATTTGATTTTCTCCTCTATTTGTTTCATTAATTGGTCACCTACAAAGTTACCTTTAGCATAATCAACTCTTGCAGCAATACTTATTTTACTGGCAAGTATCCTAGCCACCCTTCCAGCATCTTTTCTTTTTGCCTTAGATACAAATGGGTGCCCATGTAAAACCCCATATTTAGGACATTTAGCACCTGTTTTAATATGTCTAAATAATGCCTCTTCTGCACCCAGTAATTGTACAGTTGAAGAAGGTAGAAAAATTAATCTTTTTAATGAGCCAGCATGTTGAATTAATTTAGCTCCAATTATAGAACCTGTTATGGTTGTCATATTTGGACAAAGAGCAGTCATGATTTTTTCAAGATAATCTTCTTGTTTTATTTTGAACTTATATAATTCAATAATTTGTTTTGTTAGGTTTTTTATTGGTTCTAAATCTTCTTTACTTAAATCTGCCCCCATACCATCTTTGATTTGTTTGTCTTTGTTCTCAATTATTTCATTTACAAAAATTTCATGATCTGGACAATTTTTAGAGAATTCAGGCTTGTGGTATGAATACCATTCCCTTAAATCTTTGATAAGGATATTGATTACTTTTGTTAAATCTTGAATATGATTAATTGTTTGAATTATTAAGGTATCCTGTTTAACACTATCTTTAATCTTCTTTTTGGTCTCTTTTAGATTCAATTCTCTAAGCTTTTTTATGTCATCCATCAGAGTACACAATCCGATAGCACTATATAAAGATTACTTTAATTCCCTTATTAATTCTAAATCTTCCTCTTCAGGGTTGGCCTCTTTTATAATTTCATCTAAACTAATCTGGTACACTTCATTGTTTTCCTTTTTGCCAATAATAAAAGGACCAAATTCTCTTTTAATAAGGTGGCGATTACATGTTGCTTCTAAAACACTTTTAGCTGTTTTTGCTTTCCCTGTATAAAATAATCTTTCAGGAGGACATTGGTCTTCTGAATCATCTTTTTCTACATAATAGAAAATGTAATATTTGGCATCATTAGTTGGGCAATTATCTAAGGTATTATCTGGAATACAACAATATGTGAGTGTATGGTCCCATGGAATCAAATCTAACCTTTTAATCTCTCTTTTTATGAACTTAACCTCCTCATAAAAAAAATTACTATCCTCTCGGACCTCATTATCTTTTAGGTAGTTTTCTGGATTATTCATTTTGGTTAAGATCTATTAAGATGTCTTCCAATTTATTATTTTTATTCTCAAAGATATAACCTGTTTTACCATTACCATCCACACCATGTTCATTACAATAGTTAGAGAGGTTTTCTTCTTGATTTTCATTGAATGATTCAATAGTTAATTCATCATTTTTTTCATCTGTTTTGTTTAAGTAATGTGCTACAATATACCTTTCTTGGATACCCATTTCTTGTAATTGGGATTTGATTGTTTGTTTTTCAGCAGAATAGTCTTTAAGGGGTTCTATTTCTCTAGATTGGATAACCGATGAAATATCACTTTGTGATTTATTCCCTTGGGTTGTAGATATTTTGTATCCATTACTATTAAAAAAATCATGGTATTCTATAAAAGACTGGCTAATAATATTATATTGAGCTAATTTGCTCTTATGATATTTTAGAGCTAATTTATCATGATTCTTCACGGCAGACCTTGCATCTTCAATTATTTTCTGGTTAAGTGTCGTTTGAGATTTAGGATTTCTTGAATGCCTCTTAATAACTTGACCTATGTGCTTCATTGCTTTGTATATTTTATCATAATCCTTATCTACTTGGTTTTTTAAAAATAACATTTTATCCTCCTACTTGTTTAGATTTTTGTGATCTCTTATTCTATTCTGGATGAGCATATAATTGATTTATTGCTTCAATAATGTTGTCTCGTCTATTTAGGAAATGACTTTTAGGTACATGTTTGCCTAACTCATCAAGTGTAGTTTCGCTTTTGAGTACTGAATTTATTCCAGATACAACTAATGGGACTAGACCATCCTCCATTGCCATGGTTAGGTATTTTTGATAATCTCTACAACCATCATAAATTAATTGTTTTTCTCTTTCACTAACAATCCATAATTCTGTTAAGGGTATTCTTCCATGATAACCTGTATCTGAACATTCTAAACAAGGAATTTTGTATTCTTCTGGAGGCCTATAAAGGAAAATATCTTCGCTAGCAACTTCTGCACCCAAAAATTCATTGATTTCATCTTTTGCATTATATTGAGTTTTACATTTATCACATAATTTTCTGACAAGTCTTTGTGCTACTACGCATTGTAATGAACTTTGTAGATCTGAATTAGCCACACCTAACTCATATAGACGTAATAGTGAAGAGATTGCATCATTTGTATGGAGGGTACTAAAAACAAGATGGCCTGTTTTTGCAGCTTCTATTGCTGTTTTTGCAGTTTCGGAATCCCTTATTTCTCCAACCAACATTATATCTGGGTCTTGACGTAAATATGTCCTTAGGGCAGAATCAAAATCCCATCCTATTGCCCTATTTACTTGACTTTGATTAATTCCCAGAATGGGCATCTCAATTGGGTCTTCGATTGTTGCTATGTTTACGCCCTCTTTGTTTATTTCTCTAAGCGCCGCATATAATGTAGTAGTTTTTCCAGAACCTGTTGGACCAGTTACTAAAACTAGGCCATAAGGTGAGGCAATTTGTTCTTTGATCTTTTGTTCTATATCTGGAGGGTAGCCTAGTTCTTTTAAATGACTTTCTTCTTTATTTTGGAGTAGCCTCATAACTGCTTTTTCTCCATATAATGTGGGGGTAATAGAGACTCTTAGACTATAACCTTTTTCTATATTTCTTGTTCTTAAGGTGGTTTTATCAAAATGAATCCCCCCATCTTGGGGTCGCCTTTTTTCATCCATTTTTAGATTTGCATCAGTTTTAATAACTGCAATTAAGGCGTCTGGATTTTTTATATGGTCTGAACCTTCTCTTAATACGCCATCTACTCTGTACCTAATTCTGCACCCTCCTTCCTTGTATTGTTCTATGTGGATATCACTGGCATCCTCACTTATCCCTTTCCTTATACTTGCATAAAATGAATCTCGTGCAGATGTTTCTGTACTTATTCTGTTTAAAAAATTTCTACGTTTTGATGGATTAGTTATCCATTCATCTAATGTGGTAAATATTTCTGGCTCAACAATAATAAATTGAGTTGTTTCCTGATTGATTTTTTTTAAATTTGGAAAATTCTGTCTTATGGCGGGCACCATAACATCATTATAATTTATTATAATTTCATCTGCATTTCTTATGGGGCCAGTTATTCTTCGAACTAGATTATCATTTATTAAATTATGATTATAGGTTAATTTATCCCCTTGTTTATCAAAATAATCTACTTCACATGATTTTAAAGCTAAAACAAGATTTTGTCCTTTATCTTCATTCATCCAAAGTGGGAGGATTCCAACATTTTTGAGTGCATTTGATTGATAGGGTTCCAAATTAAATGATTCATCTTTATCATCATGGTTATCATCAATTGCAGTAATGAGTTTTTCTAATGTATGGTGGTCTGTATCTTCTGGAGTGGTTGCAAATATCCCTACACCTGATGAGATTAATTGATCCTGTAGTTCTTTAACTTCTGGATTGATTGAAATATATAATTCAGATAATTTTCTAAATTCTGTAGATAAAGTTTCTTCTTCTTTCTCTTCAGGTATTTTACTCGGTTCCCTTTTGATTTTTAGTTTTTCAGCCATTTGTCTCCCCCCGGAACAATAATCTATATCTGATAATATATGTTTATTTTTTGATGAGTATATACTTTGTTAGTTTATTTAACATACTAGTAAACAATTGTGTACTTTTTTTATTTAGTGTATATTTTAGAAAAGTATTTAAATAAGTTTATATTTACTAATTTTATGAAGAGAAAAATTGTTCAACATGGGAGTAGTTCTTTAACAATAACCTTACCTGTGAAATGGGTTAATAAATATGGTTTAAAAAAAGGGGCAGAGTTAGATGTTGAAGAAGACGGATCTAAACTTATATTGAATACTCAAGAAGACATTGTTAATCTAAAAAAAGAAATATTTTCAAAAGATATGGGTCTTTTTACAAAAAACGATCTCTCCCATTTATACCAATTAGGTTATGATGATGTTGAAATTACTTTTAATGATACAAAAACTTTAAATGAGATAAAATCAAGAGTATCTGAATGTATTGGTTATGAGATAATTGATCAAAAAAGTAATAAGGTGCACATTAAGAGTATTGTCACAACGATTGAAACTGAATTCGATACTTTGCTTAGAAAATCTTTTCAGGTTACTAATGAGATGGCCAAGGAACTCTTAGAGGCATTGAAAAATAAAAATTTTGATGAATTGGGAAACATTAGAAGTATGGAAGGTTTGAATAATAGATTTACTGATATATGTATCAGGATATTAAATAAGAAAGGATATAGTAATCAAAAGAGAACTATGCAAATGTATGAAATAGTTAAGAATATAGAAAGAGTAGCAGATGAATTTAAATATATCTCCGATATTTTTAAGAATTATAAAGGCAATGTTTCAGACATTAATCTTAAGTTATTTTCAGAAGTTATTAATTATTATTTAATATTTTATAATATGATGTATAACTTTAAACCAGAATTAAAAGAAAATATATTTTTATTAAGAAAACCTTTGATAATTAAAATTGAAAATCAACTTGAGAAGTCTAAAGGGAAAGAAACGTTCTTTTTACATCATCAATTATCCATCATTCAGAAAGTTTATGAGGGTGTTGGTGGTTATTTAACATTAACTCTTTAGAATTGATATTTTAAGATATCTTGGAAATATGGCACATTTCTAACTAAACTACATAAGGCATTTTCTGCCTTAATTGCCGGGTCAATTTTTTTATTTTGCATCTCATTGAGAATTTGAAGTGTGTGAAAAAAATGATATCTTGCTTTCCATATTGTTTCAACTGTATTTGGAACCCTCCTAGGATCTGCAATTTCATTTATATTTATTCCCAAATATTCTACTATCCTATCATATGGGCTTGATTTTAATGAAGGGTATTGTGCTCTAAAAAGACTTTTTTTACTATTTTTGTTTATCATATGGAGGGTTTTAGCAGTTTTGAGATATGCTTTTTCCATTGCTGTTGAGCCTTCATAATATCCTATATTTTGTTTAAATATATGTCTTAATTGATGAGTATATAAATCCATAATATCATGATAAAAGTTTGCTTCCATCATTGTATCCCAATCAATAAGACTAAAATCATCTTGTTTTTGTGCAAACAATCCTATTAATGACCTAACATTATCTCCATGACAGTCTCCATGAGACACCACATTAAAGTTAGGATTTAGGCCCTCATATAATTCCTGCATTGATCGTGTTAATTCTACTGCGTCTCTATGAGTTGGATTAATCTTAAAACCTGCAAAGAATCTTTGTTTTAGTTCGCGTCCTATATCTTCTTTTGGAATCGTTATACCTTCATCCTCGAATAAATGTCTTCCAGCTGTTAGTTTTGCATGAACTCCTGAAATCATTTTGCTAGCCCATTGAGAATATTCTTTTAAAAGCCGAGGTTCTTCAATGATTGTGTTTAGAACATCATAATAGGATCCCCCTGTTCTAGGTATATCTTTAACTACTACAAAATCATAGGGGTAATCTTTCTTCATATTTAATGGGAATGCTAAAGGTTCAGATGTGTGAATATTAAGTACTTTAGATATAATTTGAGTTTTAACAAATTCCTCTTTTAATTTAGGGGTTACTTCAAATAATAGCTGACTATGAATTCTTCGATCATCTGGCAAACTATAAAATACTTTTTTTGTTCTTTTAGTTCCTGAAGGTATGACTTTTTTACCAGTTATATGCGCCCCATCTTTGATTCCATGTAACTCATTAAGAACTTGTTCTATCCTTTCATTTTCTGGTGCTCTTTGTTTTCTTATTCCAAAAGGCCAATGCTTTTTATAAGATAATTTAGGTATTGATGTCACTTCTGGTGCTTCGAAAATACTAGTTTGAATTATAGAATCACTACTTGTTGCTATTGCTTCTTCTAGGGTAGTTTCATTATCTGAATTGGATAATGTTTCAAATTCTAATTGATCACTTTTTTCATACCCTTCATCAGAAAATATATCTTTATAACAATTTTCTGGAAGTGGCGTTGCAATTGAAAAAGGCCACTGTTGTTTATTTGTCATTTTGTTTAGTTTATTTACTCCCCAAGTAGTATATATGTAGTGATATATTTAAACATTTGTGATTTGGGTACTTGTTTTTGTAAAAAACGTAAATTTCTTCGTTTAAATTAACAAACTATATAAATGAAAAAATTTTAATTAAATCATATTTGGTTAGAGGGGATAAAATAAATACTAAAAAATTCATAACAGTTGATGGAAATACAGCAACATCTAATATAGCATATGCTTTAAGTGAAGTAGCAGCTATTTATCCTATTACACCTTCTTCTTTGATGGGTGAATTAGCTGATTTATGGGCCTCACAAGGTAAAAAAAATATTTTTGGACAGACTGTAGAAGTTCAAGAAATGCAATCTGAAGGCGGTGCATCGGGCGCTATACATGGTTCTTTATCTGCTGGAGCTCTAACAACTACATTCACTGCATCACAAGGTTTATTATTAATGCTTCCAAATATGTTTAAGATAGCTGGAGAATTACTACCTGCAGTATTTCATGTTTCTTCTAGATCACTTGCTTATCAATCTTTATCAATTTTTGGTGATCACTCAGATGTGATGGCTGCTAGGGGGACAGGATTTGCCTTTTTAGCTTCAGGAAATGTTCAGGAAGCACAAGATATGGCTGCAATTTCACATTTGGCTGCAATTGAATCAAGAATTCCATTTTTACATTTTTTTGATGGATTTAGGACATCTAACGAAATCCAAAAAATTGAGAGTTTAGATTATGATATTTTAAAATCTATGGTGGATATGGATTCAATACATAAATTTAGAAGGATTGCATTAAATCCTGAACATCCAGTTGCAAAAGTAGGTGCACAAAATCCAGATGTTTATTTCCAAGGAAGGGAAGTTTCCAATAAATACTACTTAGAACTCCCTAATATTGTTAAGAAATATCTTAAACTATTTGGTGAAAAAACAGGTAGAAAATATAAATTATTTGATTATATAGGTAAAAAAGGTGCTGAAAGTATTATAATCTCAATGGGGTCTAGTACTGATACTATTGAGGAAACTGTCAATTATCTTAATAAGCAAGGATATAATGTTGGAGCTGTTAAAGTTAGACTATATAGGCCTTTTTCTGTTAAGGATTTTGTTGATATTATTCCAAGTACCGTAAAAAAGATTGCAGTACTTGATAGGACAAAAGAATCTGGTAGTATTGGGGAACCACTATACCTTGATATAGTAGCAGCTCTTAAGGATACCAAAATAAAAATTGTGGGAGGGAGGTATGGTTTATCATCTAAGGAATTTACGCCCTCTATGGTAAAAGCAGTATTTGATCATTTAGAAACTAAATGTTCTCATAATTTTACTGTTGGAATAAATGATGATCTAACAAAAACATCTTTAGATATTAAAGATGATATTGATACAGAATACAAGGGTGTGAACCGATGTAAGTTTTGGGGTTATGGTTCAGATGGCACAGTTAGTGCTAATAAAAGTTCAATCAAAATTATAGGGTCTAAAACAGATAAATATGTTCAAGCTTATTTTTCTTATGATTCAAAAAAAGCAGGAGGCGTTACAGTATCCCATCTTAGATTTAGCGATAAAAAAATACAGTCACCTTATTTACTTAATAAATCTGATTTTATTGCCTTACATAAACCTTCTTATATTGGTAGATATGATATTTTAGAGGGACTTACAAATAATGGGACTTTCTTATTAAATACTGATAAGTCTAAAGATGAAGTATTTGATTCTTTAACAAAAGATATGCAGGAAATTATCATTAAGAAAAAAATTAATTTTTATATTATTGATGCATCTAAAATTGCACGTATATCTGGACTTGGCAATAGGATTAATACTGTTATGCAGGCGGCTTTTTTTAAAATTGCAGATATTATTCCTGTGAATGATGCAATTAATTACATTAAAGATTCAATCAAAAAACAATTCTCAAAAAAAGGTCAAGAAATTGTTGATATGAATTGGAATTGTGTTGATAAAAGTCTTGATGCAATTGAAAAAGTTGATATTCCAAAAGAAATCAAAAAATCTGAAGCAGTTCAAAAATTAATTTCAGGGCATTGTTCTGATTTTGTTAAACATGTTATTGAGCCTACTATGAGGATCCAAGGTGACAATATTCCTGTTTCTAAAATGCCCTTAGATGGTGCAGTTCCTTTGTCTACAACAAAATTAGAAAAAAGGGGTGTAACAGAATTTGTTCCAGAATGGATTTCTGATAAATGTATTCAATGTGGTAAATGCGCTTTTGTTTGTCCTCATGCTGCAATTAGAATCAAACAGATTAATAAAAAGGAATTAGATAATGCTCCAGAAAATTTTAAGGTTATCAAATCTAACACTAAAAATGATAAAGAGTTCCAATTTAGAGTTCAAGTTTATCCTGAAGATTGTTTAGGTTGTACATTATGTGTTAATGCTTGCCCTGTTCAAGGTAAGGCATTAAAGATGAGGTCTATTGAATCGTCTCGTGAATCTGGAGAAAATGAAAATCAAAAATTCTTTGAAATATTAGAAGAAGATATTTTAGAGGGTGTTCCTGCCGGTACTGTTAAAGAAACTCAATTAAAACAACCTTTATTGGAGTTTAGTGGTGCTTGTTCAGGTTGTGGTGAAACTCCTTATGTAAAATTAGTAACGCAATTGTTTGGAGATAGGATGATTATAGCAAATGCAACAGGTTGTTCTTCTATATGGGGCGGAACATTCCCTACAATCCCTTATTGCAAAAATAAAGATGGGAAAGGTCCTGCTTGGGCAAATTCTTTATTTGAAGATAATGCAGAATATGGTTATGGTATGAAGTTAGCTGTAGATGCAAATCGGGTACACCTTAAAGATAATATTAATAAAATTTTGGAGATTGGAACAACTAAAGATTTTTCTTCTCTTCTCAAAAAGATGATTGATAAATGGGATGAGGCAGGGGATGAAATAAATCAATTATCCACTAATATTATAAAATTAATTCCTACTGTTTTATCTAAATCAAAGGGATCAACTAAAGAGATTTTAGACAAGATTAATGATCTTAAATATTACCTTATTAAAAAGAGTGTTTGGATCATTGGTGGAGATGGATGGGCTTATGATATTGGATATGGTGGTCTAGATCATGTTTTAGCACAAGGTAAAAATGTTAATGTTTTAGTATTGGATACTGAAGTTTATTCAAATACCGGTGGGCAGTCTTCGAAGGCTACGCCAATTGCAGCTTCTGCGAAATTTGCAGTATCTGGTAAGAAATCTGCAAAGAAAAATTTGGGACTTATGATGATGACTTATGGCAATATTTATGTGGCATCTGTTGCAATGGGTGCAAACAATATTCAAACAATCAAAGCATTAAAAGAAGCAGAAGAATATGGGGGTCCATCAATTGTAATTGCTTATGCACCTTGTATTGCTCATGGTATAGACATGCATAAAACACAAGAAGAACAGAAAAAAGCAGTAGATGCAGGATATTGGCCATTATACAGATATAATCCTGATTTAGTAAAGAAAGGAAAAAATCCTTTAATTTGGGAGTCTGGTGAAGCCAAACTTTCTTTTAAGGAATTTTTACTAGGTGAAAACAGATATAGGACATTACAATTACAGTTCCCTGAAGAATCAGAAAGATTATATAAGTTAGCAGAGGAAGATGCAAAGCGAAGATTTAATAATATCAAAGGTTTATTAAATGATGAATACTAGGTGACTTAAGTGGAAATAAAAGAAATAATTGAATTTGCTAAAAAAGCAGAGTTAGATGGTAAGGCATTATATGAGGATGAGTTAGCAAAAACTGAAGATCCCGGACTTCGAAAAATTCTTAAAATGTTAATTGAAGCAGAAGAAAATCATTATGATTATTTTGATTCCTTGGATGACGGGGATAATGGGGTTGAGATTCAGTCAATTTCTTTAAAGGGCGTTAAGAATGTTTTTCAGGAAATGAAAGATAATGGTGAGAAAATAATAACTTCTCCAGATCATCTTAGTTTTTATGAAAATGTATTGGGGATTGAAGAAAAAGCAGAAAAATTCTATCGCGATGCTTCTGAAAACCTGTTAGAACAAAATGTAAAGAATGCATTATTAAAAATAGCGGATGAAGAACATAGGCATGCTGTTATGGCCAAAAGTTTTATTGATATGATTAGGAACCCTTCACAATGGGTGGAGAATGCTGAATTTAATAATATGGATGATTACTAATGAAATCTCATCATTTAATAAATGAATTAAACCAGAGGGATACATGCCCTTATTGTCACAATAATTTAATTAGTAATGAGTGGACTTCTTTGTTTGAGTTAGAAAAACATTATAAAAGAACAGATTGTGATAATTGTGGGAAAAATATTATTATTAGGATAAGATTTGACGGGTCTGGTCATGATTGTTGGGATTTAAATTCTAAATTCTGTCAACATATTGGTGGCGTATGTAGTTTAGGTAAGGAACAATTAGAAGAAAAAGTAATTAATTAAAATTTCTTTCTTTTAACATAGCAATAATTATTATCATAATTAATAGTGCGGATAGGGAATATCCTATAAACGAAAAAGCAGATATATTTAAGATGGTGAGTTCTTTGTAGGATAACATCATTGTTGAAGCAATTACTAATGAAGCTATGATTAAACCTAACATTATCCTATTTGAACTTCTATCCAACTCGTTCATTAGACTTCGAATATCTCGATCAATATACTTCATGTTTTTAATAACTTCTTTTATTTTTTCAATAGATAATTTTGTTTTTTCAGGAATTTGAGATGTGATATTTTTAGTTGATATTTTTATATTACTCATTTTTTCCCTATTGTTCTTTCTTGTAATTATTTTATTTAATAAATTATTACTTAAATTTGTAATTTTGAAAGAAGGATTATATCTTAATGATGTGTTTTCTAAATTTATTAATGCATTTGTAAATAAAATAAGATTATTTTTAGGTTTTAATCCATGTCTCATTATTATTTTAAATATTTCTTTTAATGATTGACTTAGAACGATATCTTCTAGTTTAATTGTTTCTTTTGTTTGAAGGGCATTTTCTAATTCTTCTTTTATTTCTGGTGTGTTGATTCCATCTAAACCAATATTTTCTAAAGATTGGATTATCCCTTCTGTGTTTTGTTTGATTATTCCTTTTATCAAATCAATTATATCTTCTTTTGTCTTATCATCAAAAGAATCTATTTCTATATTACTTGAACAAGGTATATTATTTCTTAATATCTTAACATTTCCTTTGTTAATGTTAGAAAATGTTCCTTGGATTAATGATTGTCTTAAAAAATTGTCTGAAAGATTTTTCATAGATTCTTCAATATTATCTATTTTTTCAATCTCTTGATCATCATTTAACTTTATTCCTTCAATATATTCATAAGTTAAAATTTTCTTAGTTGATGCTTCATCAAATACTAAAGGGATGATCATACTTTTATTTTTTAGATTATTATTTCTTATTATTTGAAGATTTAATGCTTGTTTTTCAAGATTAAGTTTATGTTTTATCCACTTTTGGAATTCTTTGATTAAATTTACTGGATTAATCTTATCTATATTCTCATTATGTTCTTGTAGTCTTTTAGTGAGTAATACAAGTATCTCAATATCTTTCCTTATTTTTTCTATACAACCAGGTTTTTGTACTTTGATTAATACCTTTTCCCCATTAGTTAGTATTGCCCTATGTGTTTGATGTGTTAAATTTGAACATACTGCTTTTTGATCGATTTCCTTGAATGTTTCTTTTAATGGTTTTTTAAGTTCAGATTCAATTATGGTTTTTATCTCTTCAAACTCTGAGGGATTTTCTTTAAGATCTATTTTTTTAAATTCTTCAATATATTTTGAAGGAAGCAAATCATATCTTGTACTTAAAAATTTTGAGAAAATTTTAAATGTTTTTCCTAATTCTTGAAATGTTCTTTTAATATTTTGAGGCTGTATGTTCGATTCACTAAATTTATCTTTTTTTAGCCTTTGATTAAGATTTAATCTATCTTTTAATCTTGTTTTTGCTATTAAGATGCCTAATTCATTTTTGAAAAGAACTTCTAATACCTGGTTTAATCTATCTTCTGTTACCCCTTCTTTTGACATGATTTAAGTAATTTTGCTTGATATTTAAAGGTTATGATTAGAAAGGTTTAAATAACCTTTTTTTATTTTATTTATATGAAACATTCTTTACGTGTAACAATTTGGTTATTAGTATTCTTTTTTATAAGTCAAATAGTGGGTTTGTTGATTGTTTCTAGTTATGTTTCTGTGCAAGAGGTTGAAGTTATAGATCCTATCACTAATGAAACTTCATTTGTCAATAATACTGTAGCTCAGGCATTGCCTAATCAAATGGAACGTCCAGAGTTTGAAAGTTCTTCTGCTTTTATTGTTTACTTAGTGATGGCTATATTAATTGCAACAATTATGTTCTTATTTTTAGTTAAATTAAAGACTGTACTACTTTGGAAAGCGTGGTTTTTCTTTGCAGTATTTTTATGTTTAACAATTGGGTTTGCTGCATTTGTAAATCAATTAATAGCAACTATCTTCGGATTACTATTGGCAGCCTGGAAGGTATTTAAGCCTAATATAATTGTTCATAACTTTACAGAAATGTTTGTTTATGGTGGACTTGCAGCTATTTTAGTTCCCATCCAGAGTGTTACGCCTTATACAATCATAGTTTTATTATTCATTGTTTCTTTATATGATGCTTATTCTGTATGGAAGTCCAAACATATGATTAAAATGGCTAAATTTCAGGCAAACTCTAAAGTATTTGCTGGTCTCATGGTTCCATATAAAGAAAAGAAAATTAAAGCTCAAAAGGTTTCTAAAAAAGGTAAAGTTGCATTTAAGGGTGTTCAGACAGCAATACTTGGTGGAGGGGATGTTGCGTTTCCTTTGTTGTTTAGTGGTGCTATCTTAAAATCTCTACTTATGACTGGTCCATTTTATCTTATCTTTTTGAAAACCATGATTATTCCCGTATTTGTTTCAATTGCTTTGGCTTTCTTATTTTTAAAAGGGAGGGAAGATAGATTTTATCCAGCTTTACCATTCTTAACAGCCGGTTGTTTAGTTGGATATGGTGTGTTGTTATTGGTTATCTAATTTAAGTTTATAATGAATCTGCTATCGGAAGAAAGTACACTTCTGAACTCGGAAAAAAAGAAATAAGATTTACTTTATTGCAATCTCTCCCCTTAACCACATGTCTACATCCTCCAACATGAATTATTTTTTTATTTGGATTATTTTTTCTTACTTGGTCTAGTCTAGATTTCATATAAATATCCCTTTCACCAATTATTGTATAAGGTAAACGTTCATTTGTATTAATAATGATCCTTTTGTTATAACTGTTAAAGTCAAACATTTTTTTATAAATAAAACTTCCTTTATGTCTTTCACATAATCTTAATATTTTGTGGAATTTATCTTTGTTTAGTTGAGTTATTTGAGTTATTGCTTTTTCAAGATTTCCCTCCATTATCTTTTTATGTATTGGGCTATTTAGATCTATTAGTGATAAAGGGACATTATATTTTCTGGAATACGACTCACACATATTTAATTCATAATCTGAATTAGGTGGCATTTGGAGCCATTTTTGAATATCTGGTACATCAATTCCCTTTTCTTTAAGTGCATTTGATAATTTTAATTGGATTAGTGATCTTTCTTTTTTTCTTTCATCTGTAAATTCACAAGTAATTACTTGAGGTTTTAAATAATCTAATAATTTTTCTAATCTATCTTCCCCATGTAAATCATAATGATTTGTTCCTATAAACGTTAATCCGCAATTCATATATTTTAATTAGATTATGTCCATATTTAAATCTTTCTATTTTCTTTACTATTGAGTAGTTATTTAATTTATTTTTGTATGCCTCTATAATTATAGTCTCAAATTTTGGTTGTTCAATGTAGTATAAGTTCAAAATAGAATTTACTTTGAGAATTAAATATTTATCTAACCACGTTCATAATTATCAATTTCTTTTAAGAATGGTTCTCCAAGTGTTTCTTTTGCTTCACTAAGATGAACCCATTTGAATTCAATAAATTTGGGATTTAATATCACGCTTACATTTAGAGGATTACAAAGATACGTGCTTATAGATGCCCTTGCTTCATCTTTTTCAGTTATATGATCTACTCCTAATAATCTTGAAACTCCTACATTAAGTCCTACTTCATTTTTTACTATTAGAGGTAATGATTCAATTGGATTATCATCTTCCGTAATTTGTCCAGTTGGGAGGTCCCATGTTGCTTCTTGTTTTGTTTTGACAACTAACAATTTTTTATCATTATCTACTATGAATGCTTTGATATACAATACAGGTTGTTCAAAAACAAACTTTTTTGCTTTGTCTGATAACTCTTTAATATCCTTGTAATCAGTTTCTACTTCCTCTTGTATTTTTTTAATAACCTTTTTTGTTTCTTCAAGAGGGTTGCCTTCTACTATTTCAGATATTTTTTCAACAATTTTAGAACTCATTCTTTTTTCACATCTAAACTTTCAAAAGATTCTAATTTTTTTTGTCTGATCTTGGAAGCATGTTCTAATGGATCAATAACTTCCCCTTCTTCTGCAGCCATAACATTAACTCCTGTCGCTTTACTTATCTCTCTTGCTTGATAAACAGGATTTACTTCGATCATATCTTTTCCAAAATGAGTTATGATTGCTAATTGAGGTTTAACTCTTTGTATTATATTTACAGCATCATCTGAATTTAAATTAAATTCTTGTTTTTTGTCAAATGGTTCTACAACATTTAAAATTAATATATCAGTACCAGCATACTCTTTTATTAGTTCTGCGTTATAACCTGTATCAGAGGAATACACTATATTAAATTTAGGTGTAATAAATTTGAATCCTATTGCTTTTTTATCGGTATGTTTTGTTTTAAGAGCTTTAATTTCTATATCTTCTATACCTATTTTCTGATCTGGTGCAGGTATTATTATCCTTTCTACACAATTTTTATGGAAATTTGTTAAATAGGGTTTTGTTGTTTCATCTCCATTTACAAATGTATCATTTGCTATTAATACGCCTTTTATATCTAACTTATTATGGCTCATTGCAGCAAGAACTGCATTAACATCATTACAATGATTAATGTGGGCATGACTGACTAAAACTGCAGTATTTTCTCTTAGGTTAACATTATATTTTGCTGCTTGACTAAGTGTTCCCGGTCCAGGATCTAACATAAATTGGTAACCACCTATATTAATTACAATTCCACCTGTTGATCTGATTTGTTTACTTGCAACTACTTCATCTCCTGCAGTTCCTAAGAATAATATATTATTTTCCATCTTACCCCCTGAAAACTTATAGTTGTTCAAGTTTAAATATATTTTGATTTTAAACCCTAAAACAATACATTTAAAAACATATTTTCATTATTTCTGTATGGAAGGCTAGACTGGCAGGTTAGCGCTCTGCTGTTACTGTAAATACGCTTTAGACAGGGTTGAAGCTTGAATTGAGGTATTAGTTGTGTTTAGAAGTCTTGGTTTGGACGTCGAAGTCCCGTCCTTCTGGACTAGTATTTTAATGAACTAGGTCAGGATGGGAACATAGCAGCCTTAAATTTTAATACTGGTGCTTGAGGGGTTGCGGGATGGAGGAAAAATCAAGGTTGCTTTTAGATGCAATTGATATCGATTTTCAGGCGTGCCTTCCACTTTTATAATCAAAATGTTTATACATAATATTAATCCGACATTATTCAGGATGGGTTTTCTAGAGGTTAGATTTTATGGTATTGTTTACGCCCTAGGTTTTTTACTAATTTATTGGTTAATCTATAGAAAACGAGAAGAATTAAAGATTAAAAGGGGACAAGTTGATAACCTAATTCTTATTTTACTTGTGGGATTACTTGTTGGAGCTAGAATATTTCATTTTTTGTTTTCAGATCCATTAATATTTTTTAGTCATCCATTGGAGATATTTAAAATATGGAATGGGGGCATGTCTTTTTTTGGCGCCCTAGTTGGTTGCTTTGTTGGAGCTGTGTGGTACTTAAAGAAAATAAAGTTAGATTGGAAAAAATTTGCAGATTTGATTGTTATTGGGGTTAGCGTCGCATTAATTTTTGGAAGGATTGCTAATTTTTTAAATGGTGAATTAATCGGAACTGTAACTAATGTACCTTGGTGTGTTATATTTACTTCTGTAGATTATGTATGTAGGCACCCTTATCAGATATATGCTTCGTTATCTCATGTTTTGTTGTTAGGTGGATTACTATATATTGACAGGCTAAGAATTAATAAAAAATTAAATGAGGGTGTTGTTTTTTGGTCATTTTTGATTGGATATTCTTTGTTTCGTTTTATTACAGATTTTTTTAGACTAGATCCTATATTCTT
>Ga0233440_1000610_pt1 | contig 39929 bp, 50 predicted proteins | sample SI_123_September_5_FD_182791 | JGI IMG/M metagenome (GOLD analysis project Ga0233440, IMG submission 182791) | Seawater microbial communities from Saanich Inlet, British Columbia, Canada - SI_123_September2016_120_MG | ecosystem: Environmental > Aquatic > Marine > Inlet | place: Canada: British... | reverse complement strand
CGTTTAGGTTTGCTGCTGACTGTGCGCCAAGATCACCTCTGCCAAGCCTCGCATCAAGATAAGCATTTCCAGTTGTCGCATCTGGATTGAATGTACCTTGCTGAGTTACTGTTCTTTCAACAACTTGTCCTGGCTCTCGGTTTACTTCTGGAACAAATCTTGGAATAAATTGCGGAGCGTTCCCTTTGCCTGGTTGTCTCCTCTGGTAATTGAACTTTATTACCTGGGGTCTTTGTCGCATCAATGATGTTGATAATGATGTGTCTCTCTTTTTTGGGTTTTTTGTTTTTGGCTTTGCTGATTGTCCACCATATTTCCATAGATCACTCATTGTTATGCTCCTTGATTATCTAACAACTTATCAAAACTCTTTGCTGCTTTAGGCACACTCTTTCTGACAAAAGCTTTCATATCCTCTGGAACACCAGCCCACAGTTCAGCTTTCATCATATCGTTCATGGGTTTATTATAAGCTTTTTCAAATTCTTCTTGCCATCTCTTGAGCTGTGCTGTTGTTCCAAGATCAGCATCAAGCATCATCATTTTATCTATCATTGAATTGGCTCCCTGGGTTCCTGGGGAATCATCTCCCCTCTTATCTCTCCACTACCTTGAACTGGCTGGTTAGGATTCCTCTGACCATCTGGAATATTCTGCACCATCTGATCTGGTCTCTGAATACTACCACCCCCACCAGTTGGCATAGGTTGTTCAGGGTCTTGCATTGGTTGAGGAGGCATCAATATATTCTTGATCATCATCTCAAGCTTAGCCTTACCAAGAGCATCCCATACAATCTTTTTATCTATCTCTTTGTTCTGCTCAATGTTCACAAATATCTGTCTTGCTGTCTCCACATCCATGAGACCAGCTTCAATAGCTTTCTGTGCAAGAGCAACATTCTGCTTCATATCCTGGGGGAGATCAATATCAAGGTTTGCTTCAATGATCAATGGTTCTGGAATTTCATCCTGGCTCAATTCCAATACACCACCATCAGAACCTATGACCTTGCTCTTTTTCCCAGCATGTTTCAATAGTTCAAAAGTTGCCTCCAGGATTCTTGCAATACCCAAAGAACCTCTCCGCTGCAATGTAATCAATGGCAATCTACCAGCTTGATTCAATATAGATGTTGTTGCAAACGGAACATTGGCACCCTGAGCTTTCCCCAGAGCAGCATCATATATTGTCGCTTGTGTGATCTGATCATCTGACCATCCCCAGGCATTAGATATTGATGGGTCTATTGCGTTCTTTGCTAATGGAGCATAATCTTCACCAGGTAATAAATGCAAGAACCCACCTGGAACACTATAATCTGGGGTTAGCTTTCTGTCTTTACTCTTGGATGTAAACTTGAAAGTTGGATTGCTTGCGATTGCAAACATGGTACTAAAGGCAATAGTCATCATCAAATTCTGACGATCAGCAAGACCAGACTTCAACACGCTATACAAGAAAGGCTGTCTCTTAGCTGTCTCGGTTGAATGAATTGATGAGCCATCTGTGATCTGAGAAATAATTGGAATGGTTGGGAGATCATGCTCTGTAAACATCAAAGGCTTATCGGCTCCCTTAGTCCAAACCATGTGATGAACATTATCCCAGAACTCATATATTTCTACTGTCTTGGCTCGGTCAATATTCTTGAGACCAGCTTGAAATGCCCTGGTTCCCCAGCGATCAATGACAGTTCCAACTCTTGTTGTTACTGCACGATAGATAGATGACATACCAAACTCATCATATTCTGGATAGCAAGTCCTTGGGTCAAACACTTCATACATGGCTGGAGTTATGCTGGCAATCCTCTCCATTCTTTTCATTGCAGACTTTCCAGTTCCCTCAGCATTGGCAAGCATATCAACTGTCAAATCAATTCCAACAAAGAACTCACCAAACAAAACAGCTGATGTCATCATATCGTAATGAGCCCAGTTCTGTCTTAGTCTTGCGTTCTGTGCCAGGATAGCCAGAGCAGCTTTCTCGATCATCTCTGAGTTAGTCTTGGCAAGGGTATCATTCTTATCAAACGGTACATGAATCTTTGGAGTTGTTGCTGTCAGCATCCTGATAGCTCCCAATGCTTTACTCCTGGAAACAGGACTGACTGTGTGCTTGATATGAGGAGCTTTTGTCGCATCAGGTTTATCAGTATCCCAATCCATCAGGAATATCTTTTCAATCTTATTATCCTGATCATCTCTGGCTCCATACCTGGTCTTTACTTTCTGCAACCTGGTATCATTTGTTTTCCAGAGTTTACTTTCTTCAACTGTTAGATTGATTATCTGTTCGCTTTTCTTAGTTGCCATTTTATAGTCCTTGTATTGTTACCAGAGGATGCTGCTGTACTGGTTTTCTCTTTACGTTATTAGTCTCTCCAAATTCAACTGCATACCAAGCCACAACCCCAAGCATGAGAACCAGGTCATCATGATCTCCCTCTCTCCATGCCTCATAAGTTTCATTTCTGGCTTTAGTAATCTTGACCTTGAAATTGATTAGCTCCTTGATCAATATATCTGTGAACTCCATGCCACTTGCAAACTTGATCTGTTTGTTCTGAAATAATACTTGCAATGTAGAAATTATATCTCTTTTAGGTACATTATAACAACCTGTGTCAAGATCATACCTATATTTTTGTCCTCCAGTAATCACAACCCCGATCACATTCAAACCATTGACCTCCATTATATCCAGGACAGGCTTACCAACTCCAGTCGCATCAACAACTATTGTATGATCATCCTCAACACCCAGGGTCTGGATTCTATTCTTGATCTTGCTGATCTGTGCTGGATAGCTCATGTTCAAAGGGAATCTCTCAAGGTGTGGAACCTGGTACTCTTTTTGCTTTCCAACCATGGTCTTATTCATCACTCCAAAGGCTGAGTAATCCATTGCTTGACCTACATCATAACCGAACAACATTATCAGGGTACTCCTTTCTTTCTTGTCCCAGGTAAACCCAACCAGTACATTCAACAGGATTCAAACCATCTCCACAATCTAAGACAACCACATAACCTGGGTGTGAATGTAACATCAAATATGCTGTCTTGCTCAACTGCTCTTTGATCATCTCTTTCTTATCCATTGGCTCCTACAAATAACGGTTTTATATTATCATCCATTGAGTTCATGATCATCTCATGACTAAAGATGCTATCAATATCTGGCATTGGGATACATAGGTACTCTTGATTGAACCACCAGGTACCCATGTCAGCAAGTTCTTCCTCAAGAAATTCCTCTGTAATCCTGGGGTTCTGTCTCGCATCTACTGTCAATACTTCCCAGCGTTTTGATGAGAGGGAATCATAGAAATGACCCTGCTGTCCAAACGGTGTGCTCAAAAGGAAATGTGAGCCATCTGATACAGCCAACATAGGTCTAACTGAATTATGCATTGCTCTATCAACCCTGGCAGCTTCATCCTCAATCAACAATGTAACTCCAGAGAATGATCTGACTGTCTTTTCTTTTCCTGGGAGAGCCACTATCCTGGAACCATTCTTGAACTCAACACTCAACACATTATCAATCAATATCTTTGGTATCATCTCAGCTGGTATCATTCTCATCATGGCTCTGATCTTCCTGAACAATTCCCCCGATTGCCTCTCTGATGGAGACACAATAAGAATGAGCTGACCTTTCTTGACGATAGCACACCATAAAGCATAGATCGCAACGACTGTACTCTTTCCCGATTGCCTTGCCCAGTTGAGAACCAGACGCTTTTGTTTATTGGCAAGCTTGAAAAAATCCCTTTGATATTCATCAAGCTCAAACCCACACAGCTCAGCGAATCTCTCAACATTCCTCTTAGCCTGACTGATCTGAACTTGTCTCAGAGTTGGTATGTTTTTCAAGGATGTTTTCAAGTTGGTTCAGCTCCTCATCTGACATTGAATCAAGATCAATCATGCTCTCTGTTTTCAGGTTGATGTTCTTATTCTCAGCAGCTTTCCCCAGAACAGCCTCAAGTATTCCCTTTGCTGCATGATGCTGGAGCCATGGTAATCCTGAATCGAGATGCTCAACCATAACATTCAAAGCTTTCAATACGTATTTCTTTCTCAGTTCCATGACCGCTGTTACACTATCCATGGAGAGTATGATCTTTGCCTTATCTATCTTATTTCCCCAGTTGTAAACGGTTCCAGCTGCAATACCAGCCAGCTTAGCAGCCTCTGATTTATCCTTACAAAACAAATAGAAAGATAAAAACTTGAGCTGAGTTGCTGTCAAATCTTGCAACACCCCCTCTGTGGTTTCACCTTTCCTAACTAATGTATGATCATCCATTCATTCTCCACTCATCCTCACCTTTATTGTTCATGTTACCAGGGGAAATGGCACCCCTGGTTTAGATCATTCACAAGGTTGAGGATTTCGTTGTTGCCATTTATTAGAAACATTATAGCAGACGATTATAGGTGTTGCAAGAACTCATGAGAGCCTGATGACAGCCCTTGACAAGTCCAACAAAGGGGGGTTATAATTATTATATAGATCAAACAAGGAGACAGAAATGACCAAAGAAATCGAGATCAAAGAAACCCCAACAGAAAAATACTTTCAAGTTTTCTACAATGGCATGACCCACACAGGCATATTTGAGAAACCAACTGATGATGCCATAGTTTCTGAGGCTGCTCGAATGAAACTTGACGAACTAAAAAAGAATAGCAAATACCAGCACCTGGTTGGAATAAAATCAATAATCTGCTCAGATCATCCAGAATGGGGAACCTGGGGAATCGCCGAGGATAAAGGAGCCTGGTTAGTAATTCGTAACATGAGAGGCTCAAGAGTATTATCTTATTCAGAGTTTGAAAAATCATGGAGGATTATATAATGATCGAACCCAAAGGCTTCATAACTGCTGAGTTCAAAGTCAAGACCAAAACAAATCAATCCAGTAAATGGGAGGATATACCAGTTTCTTTTGCTCCATGTATAAGAGAGAATGAATCAGAGGGATTCATGAAATCGTATGCTGCTGAAATATTCAATGATAATCGTTGCGTGAAATATATCAGAGCCAACTGGAAAGACAGCTTCCAAGGTCATTACTTTGATAATCCTGCTGCCCAATTACTTGGAGACATCTACCCATTTGTTCATGTAATAAATTGTTACAACAGAGATCGCAAAGATCATGTGCATCACATCAAAGCTGTTTGTAAGACCAGCGAGAAAGCCCTGGAGATGCTTGAGGGAATCGCCAATAGCAATTCTGATTATGAGATGTCCCAGGAGAGCCCCAGAACTGTGATCGACACAGCATCAAAGCTCCCTATCGCATTTGCAGTTACCTATCCCCTGGAATAAATGAATAAGCAACCTAATTTCTTTGAGGAATCCCAAGCAGACACCCCTCTATTTTCTGGGGTTCCTCAAAGAGTTGAGGGTCAGAGCTTTGAACCTGATCAGATTCCAGAGGAGCCAGATCAAGAACCTCTCCCTCACACTATTGACAAGTCCAACAATAAGGGGTTATAATAAGTATATGAGATCAGACAAGGAGATTCAAATGAATAAGAGAACCGAGAAAGCGTTTGGTAATAAAATATTTTTGCTTGGCAAGGATGATCAGGGTACTCTTTACTGGTTAGAATCCCCTTCCTGGGATTGCGATTGGTACTGGGGGTTTGGATATATCGAAACATACACGAACAACAAGCACCCAGAGATCGCCAAAGACATCAGCTCCCACCAGCATTGGGATGGATTCATTACTGGATTCAAAGATGAAAAGAACAACTACGTTCACCACCTAAATGATAAAGGTTCCAACCTGGTAGAAACCACCGTATCAGAAAAAGAATCCTGGATGTTAGCTGAATTGATGAAAGAATTTTATCAGCTGAGAACTACTGCTGAGTTGTTTGGTAGAGGGTCAGCCCACATCTCAGACCCAGGAGACGAGATCAGGGAATTGCTCATTGACAAAGAACTTGTAACCAAGATCAATGAGGTTTTGATTCCAGCTATTACCGCCAAAGTTATGGAGATTCTAACTCCAAATGAGGATGAATGAAACTGACCTAAGCAATGTCGAAACCCTGGGAGACCCAGGGTAATCCAGGCTGGCATCCTGGGTCTGATGAGACAGCCAACACAAGGAGAAACAAATGAATAAGAAAGAATTGCTTGAGGCATTGAAAAACTTTTCAGATGACACAGAGATCACCCTTTGGGAATGGGATGGCAAGAGAGAAATTGAATGGTACTTGAATCAAACATTGCAGAATGACCCAAGGCAACCCAGCTTTAGTCTATCCAACAGCCTCTGTGAGTTCAAAGGGAGAAAGACTATCCAACAATTAGAGGAGATCAAATGAATAACAAAACTCTCAAAGGTTCCAGGGAACTATACGATCTTAGAGATGAGGCTGCTGCTGGATTGTTTTCAATGGTTGATATGTATATTGATTCAACCAAAGTATTTTTGAACCAGGTAAAGATCAAAGGAATCAAACAATCAATCAACTCTTATTCAGCCCAAGCTTTATACGGAGACACCATGTTTTTCTATGCAACCCAGACATTGAAATCTATTTGCTCAGTACCACCAACCCAGACAGCTCCGCATCTTTCTTGGATTAGAGGTATTGAATACGCCCTGACTGATGCCCTGGGGTTTGTTATGTATAACACCAGGGGAGCCTGGAGAGAATGTTCAAGGTTTTCAGATGCTTGCCAGATGGTAAAAGCTCAAGCTTGCAAAGACTTTCAATCAGAATTTTATACCCCATGCTTGAGAGAGATCGCAACAAAAGCCAGGGGAATTTATAACTCCATTGCAACCAGCACTTGCCCAGCGTGTGATGGTTCTGGGATTGACGAAATACAAAAAGCCCTGGGTATAGAAAAACCAACCTGTTTTCGTTGCATGGGAGAGGGAACCAGCCCTGATCATGATCTCATGTATCAATACAATGGTTATAAATTCGATTACACAAAGATCATCAATCAATATGAGGGGAGGGTAGTAAATGCCTAAGAGATTCTTTGAGGGATACCATGCTGTTGAGTATGAGGTTCTAAACAATATGACCAGGGATGAGCTGCTTGAACAGTTAGACATTCTACAGGGGAGAGATCGACTACCTGTTGGGTTCTCTGACGATCAGCTCAAGGCTGAGGCTCTACGCCAGGTCAGATTGGATTGGTTGAATCCAGATCATGAGCACTACCAAGAGGAAAGAAACAGACTTGACACCCAACACATATAGGAGATGTTATGAAACCAAACAAGAGAGCAATCAAAGGAATGATCTTGAAACTAATACCTTGGATACTGGTTGAGTTTCTTATTGATCATCTCCCAAAAAAGTTTGCTTGTAAGACTATTGATTGGAACACAGAAAGAGCCATATTTTTATTTGAGTTTCACAAAGCAAAGGCTGACAAGTTCTTTGAATTTATGGTTGATTGTAAGACTGTCAGGGGAGACTTAGATATACCAACCAAGTAAAACAAATAGGCGAATAAAAAGCTGGGAGCACCGCTCTCCCAGCCTTTGCTTATCAGATATAAATATCTGGGTTTGCTACGTGATCTTTCTGAGACCATCTTTCATGTGAGCCACCTGGGTTACGCTCCAAACAGCCATAAATTTTATTAGAAAACTCCAGATCGGTTGAATGAAACTGATCACATCTGGTAAGTTCAATACATATCCAGCAGAAATTGTAATCAGTCCAGCCATTATCATTGACCCAAAGAATTTCATATTAGATGATAAGCCTTGCCAGAACGCCCATTTTTCAAGAGCAAAAGCTCCGAACACAGAGACAACAATGAAAGCTCCACCATCTGGCTGAGCCAGCCACTCCAGGAGATCAGAGAACAATGCAAATTGAGTAAAGTCAATCGCACCAGCCTGAGCAACCCCAGCCACTAATACTAAGCTTGATACCAAAACTAAAGCAAACATATTTACTCCTTTATATTTTTGAATTACTTGAACAACATTATATCAGAATTTTTTCTTTGCCTCCTCTCCCCAGGCTTTGATATTCCTGGGTTTATCTTCACGATCTTTTATTTTTATAGGGTCTTTGGCATTTGCAACCTGAGTTTCCCTGGCTCTAATCACACGCTCAAGTCTTACAATGTCAGCTCTAACGTGCTTGAGTTCTTCCTCAAGAATTTTTCTGATGGCTTCAACTACATCAACATCATTCATTTTGATCTCCTATTTTTGATAGATGCAAGATCAACATCCATGCAAATATTACAGCCTCAGCGATCAACCACAGAATACCACCACAGAATAACACAAATATTATTATCGCCCATATTGGTATATTCATTTCAGCTCCTCTATTTTTCTTTTCATCTTATCAACTAAACAATTATATGGGTTCAGGTTCCTTTGCATTGAAAAAACATATAGCATCATCAGCACATCTGCAACCTCATCAGATATGCTCCTATATTTGCTGTTGTTACGAACCCAATCATCACTCTTTGAATCTACAAAAGCATCAGCAAGCTCACCAATCTCAGAAACAAGATACAACAAAGCCTCTTGATCATCAGGAACCTTGAGCTTTCTACTTTCGTAATACGTTGTTATATTTCTTCTGATCACCCCATCAACCAGGGGATGATGACCATCAAGCTTTATTTTATCCATGACTTTCTCCTTGTCTCAAGATCATAAGAGCCAATAGCTCCACGCTCATCAGCCCAGACAACATTAGTATTCCTCACAGGTCTCTCAAGTCCTGATGTTTTACCACTATCTTTCAGGTAATATACATCTCCCTTTTCAAATACATCAAGCTTAGAGCCTGGAGTTAGGTTTATTATTCTTTTGTTCTCTGACCTGAATACATCCTCAGCCATTTGATAAGCTTTCTCAGACATCTCCAGGTTGGGAGCTTGCCACTTGGCACCATCAGCAAAGTAATCTGGGTCAAAATGATTCTGATCTTTTCCCTCAGAGATAAGAACCTGATCAGGTTTTCCCTGGAACTCATAGCTGTGATCAAGTCCAACAAGGAACACAGTTCTAAACCTCATCCTGTAAGCCAGCTGCAAACAAACATAGGTTACTGTATGCCCTTGCCAGACAGATTTCTCATCACAATCTCTGGAGAATCTATGCTCATTGGTAAAGCTAATAGCATGATCATAATCAGTCTTACACCATTTCATTGGCAAGTATTTTATACACTCAAGCTTTTCTATATCATCCTGATATTGAGACAACACATTCTCATTGACGCAAACATAGTATGTTGGTGTGAATCCACCATCAAGCATATAGATTCTATTGGTTCCAAAAGTTGGGAACAGCTTGAGAAATTCCCTTGGTACATTGTTCAAGCTCTTGCCATTACAAATTATTATGCAGCTGCTCATCTTTTTATCCTCTATCAATAGCAACCATTTGATCTTTTCGTTCTTTCAAATATCGCAATATCTTTTCTTTCAAAGTTGTTTCACCATCCTCTGGAATAAAGTATGGCAATTCAATCTTTGCATCTGTTACTTGGTCAATCAATTTTTGTAGTTCTTGCTTGTTCATTAGTTTCTCCTAATTATTTCAAAGACTTTCTCAGATTTCTTTTCAAGTTCTTCTCCAGCTGGTGTGCAATCCACGCATTGCATATTTACCTCGGTGAATGTTCTATCAAATATAGACCATTGTTTTTCTTTACACTTAGGACAGTACACATCAGCCATTTCTGCTGTTTCGCTCATCTCGTACCCCAACCCTTTCTCCAAGCCTTGGGAACCTGGGAGTTCCAGGTATTCATATCGAACCCCTCAGAAACTCTCTTGTCCCAATGCTGATCTCTATTAGTTGTTGAATTATCCACAGCTATTTCTCTACATTCTGAACAAATCGCCTGGCAATTACAAACAGTATCATAAATTCCACCATGTTTATGGTAAAGGTTATGATGAATTTCCTGGGAATGGTTTGAATTGCATATCTCACAAAGAGGATACCTCCTCAGCATCAGGCTTTTGAATAATTCGTACTCTTTCTGCAATGTGTTTCCTCCAACTGGAACCATACTTTTCCAATTTCATTTCCTGGTATTTTACAAAGAGATCATAACTTGAAACCCCTGTTATATCTCCCTTATCATAAGCACTCCAAACAGTATCAGCCCATGCCTCAAAGTCCAACAATCGTTTCTTGAATCTCTTGCCAGCGGTTCCTGGAAATCTATCAGCAAGAGCATCTTTGAGATCAGACCTGGAGAGGGATTCAGCAAGAACAATCCACGCATCCACATTATCCTCATCAACATATTTCTGAATAACGGAAAGCTTTTGAACTCCAGCAGCGTGTAGTTTTTCTGGCTTACAACCAAGCTCAACAACAAATCTTTTATACACAGACTTTCTTTTGTATGCTGTTGCCCTGGAAATTCCTACTTCTGGAGATGCCAGATAAGATTCAAAGGTCTCATACCCCAGGGTCTTGTAATACTTGTTCTCAAACATAACCCAGAGATCACCACCTGAATCAATCTCGTTTATAGAATCGCTCTTGGCAAGTCCGACAAGATGTTGATGGAGAGCCCAGGCTTCATCAGCCTGGGATTTTTCCATATCTTGCATCACTTGATTAGAAAGGGATGTCATCATCAACTCCCATTGGTTCCTGGTTCACCCCACCAGTCTTTAGGTATTGAACCTTGCGAGCTGTAAGCTCAATGTTTGCTCCCCATTCCTGGGTCTCTTTGTTCTGGTATGGTTCAGGCTCTTTCAGATCACCAACGATCATAACAAGATCGCCTTTGCCAAGATATTTATCTGCATTTTCTCCCTGCTTTCCCCAGACAGTTACTCGGAACCAGGTTGTTTTCTTTTTCTTTTCACCGTCATCACCAGTCCAATGCTTATTCACAGCCACGCTGAATGAGCAAACTGCATCCCCATTGGGAGCATATCTTAGAATCGTATCTCCCCCCAGATTTCCTACTATTACTGTTTGTTGAAACATATTATTCTCCTTGGTTTCTAAATTCAAGAGCCTCCTGAATAGGCTGCTTGTTTTGGGTTATGTTATAGTGAACTCCTTTTAGTTTCACATTTATTAGACCCTCTGACGGTCTTTCCAGGATTCCATCAAAGGTAATATTATCACCCAGGCTCAGCTGAGCAGACGCTTGTTTAGCAGTATCTCCAGCACACTCTCCCCTGGTGTAAATCTTTTCATGAGCATATCCCATGGGAGTATAAATAGTAATCGCCAATCTGGTAGTAGATAGTCTTTCAATACTGCTTACTTTCCCTGTTATCTGTGCGGTTCTTAGCATTGGCTCCTCTCAATCATTCTCTTTTCATAGGCTTTTCTTACCTGGTCATGAAATGATAATGGATACCTCCACGTATTCTGTATAAACTCAAGTTCCTCATCTTTTTCAAGTCTTACAATACCACCTGGGGTTAGATCAAGCTCAGGTTCCTTGCCATCTTTTGTTCTGTAAACATAATTCGGCAATGCCATCACCTTAGAATAATCAAGACTGGCACCACATCCAGCACAATGAGTTTCTCCAAACATATTATATACACCACAATATTTGCACTTGATCATCTCTCGCTCCAATCATAAAACCTATCTGGTATGCCAGCCATCTCATCCAGCCTTTCCTGAATACGATTTACTGTAAGAACCAATCCAGCATCATCACATATTTTTTGAACTTTCTCAAGCTCTAAATATTTCGCAGCTCTTTCCCAAGGCTTACCCTTTGATTCATTGATCAGCTTATCTGCTGCAATCATCATTTGCCTATTGCACTCTTTATAAAAAGCAAACCTGGGAAATTGCTTTTTGTTTATAGCAGTAGTTACTACCCTGGCTGCCTCCAGCAACACATCATCTGGGTACAATAAGAAATTCCTCTTGTCATCTTGCAACCATTTCTTCCTGGTCTGTAAGATCGCATTGAAATTATTTACTCGGAACATCCCAGCATCATACATAATCTGCAATGCCACATATAAAGTATTCTTTTCTCCCATCTAATATTCCCTCCAATCTTTCTCTTTGTTCTTGCCTTTGTTCATTACCATGATAGTTGGAGTAACAATCCCAGACGCCTTGGAGATCGTATATTCTTTATTAGCCAGCTCCCTGATAGCTTGGAGCATATCAGCTGTCCCAGCTCCCTTAGCAATAAGTTTCTTGAAATCCCCAGGCTTGGATTCTATTCCTGTTTTCTCTGTGAATAAGTTTGAGAATTGTTCTTCAAGAGTATTGTCGCTGCAGCTGTCGTCTACATCTACATCTTTATCTACATCTTTATCTACATCTACATCTACATCTACATCTGGGTCTGCACAACTTTTTACCTTGTCCAGACCTACCCCAGAGTTAGTCTCTACTTTGTCTGGATTAGATGGATACTCGCTTTGAGCCTCGCTTGATGTTGATTGATATTTATGCCAGGAGCATATCTGGAAATACTTTTGACCATCAACAGTATAAAGATCAATCATATTCCTGGAATTGAAAAACTCCATGTATCCAATAAGCTCATCCACTTGAACATCATCTCTCAATGGTAGTATTTTTGACCTGAGCCAAGAGGGATTCAACCTCCCTCTCCCCTCACGATCTGCAATGAGAGACAAGAACACCCAAACCAATCTGCAAGTATCAGTTTCCATTGCAGCTAAGTCTGGAGATTCCAATATCTTTACATGCAGTTTTCTCCATTTAGGCATCTTCAACCTCAAGCTTAGACTGAATCCATTTGTCAAATACTAAGTGTCTATACGCATTTGATAAAACACCAAGGGAAATAATATCTTTTATCCCAGACAAATAGGTCTCTCCAGTCTTAGAGTTCAAAATACATATTCTTTGAATACCCATTGACAACATATTCTCCAGCATAGAACAACTTATCTTGATAGAATCTTTTGTAAAGTATTCCTTTGATCTCCCTCTGGCTTTGATATAAACACAGTTCCCCCTGATGTCTCCAATCCTCTTTTGTTGAAAGCTGTATGAATACCCCATCTTATTTTTCCTCCTTGATCTTGTGAGCAAAGTTGCTACCATTTCTGTGAGCCATCAGGCTACGAATAGCTTTGATCTTTCCCTGCTTTACATTCTTTTCATCCTCATCAATGGTTTTCTTTATGCTTTTTGCCAGAGCATTGTGCATGTTTACCAGCTGGGTTGATTCCAGGGTTCCATACATCACGCCATCCCTGTTTTTCACAGCGTATGCTATGTCGTATGCCATGTGATCATCAAGAACTCCAAAGGGAGGCTCAGGTATTTCTACTGGTACAGCATTACTTATACCTAAATCCTGTGTTTCACTGGTTAGATTCGATTCTAATGGCTCAGGATTAGGTTCTGGCTCCAGGTTCTCAACCACTACTTGAGCCTGGGGGAATGTTTCCTTGACTGTCTCAACAATAGTATCTTCACCATCAAGCCAAACTCTCAGCGGTTCAAACCATTTTGCGGTTGGTTTTATAACTTGCTTGCCATCCAACCATTCGATCTTGGTATTGGATACATGGAACCTGTGCTGCATATCCATCTCGGCAACCATATCAAATTCATATTCGGTATCAGGTTTCATGACTGGAGTTAGACCAACTTTCACAGGAGCCATCTTACCCTTGGAGTTTTCCTGCATAACATAATCAGTTTTTCTCCGCATGGTTGCAATAACATGGATGCTGCTATTCAAAATCTTATCCATCAATCTCTGATATTCTGGAGTTACATTTCCCCAGGCTGTAAATGAATTGCCAACACCTGATGACATCTCCCTGCTGTGCATTGCAAGCAATCCACCCTTGCCAATCCAAGCATGAGAGAGGGAATCAATAACAACAACAGCATATCCATTATCCTCAGCCATTGAGATGCCTTTGATGTATTCATCTGGGGAATAATACTCAAGAACTTTCTTGTCAAAATCAAATAGATCAGAATAAAAATCAATAGAGTTGCTCTCGGTATAAACAACAGCGATCTTTCCACCATTTGCAAGACCCTTAGCAGCTGTCAAAGCTGTCATTGTTTTGCCTGAACCACTTACTCCAACAATAGCCATTCTGATCTTGGTTGATTTACGTGCTGCTTTCTGAAACTGGTTATCCATTTGTTTTACTCTCCTTGTTATAGTTTTTGAAATTATCGCAAGCCTTTATTGTTCGTGCACAATCTTTTTCTTTCTTGATGATCTTTCCCTGGAGCCTGTTCAGCTCAGCATACCTTGGATGATCAGATATATTCTTGTCTGAATCCTCAAGATCAGCCATGATCTCATCAAGCAATTCTGTCTCCTGTTCCTGGAGTTCTTTGAGCTGAATCTTTTTAGTTTTCTTTTTCAGTTTCATCATCATCTCCAAATAGTTCTTGCTTATGACACACAATGCAATATCTCCCGATCTCTTGGAGATTGTCATCAACAGACCCTCGATCAAAGTTCGTGCCACCAGTTGTCATTGGATACCACCTATGCTTACACTTATTATCTTTGTACTCCCTGGGATAACTGGTACGCAAATTGCCATCCAGACCTTGAATGGCAATTATGTGTTTCTTATTATTTTCTGTCATGAAGAGCTCCTCAACTCTTATCTAATTTCATTATAACCCTCCATTGTAGGACTTGTCAAGGGGAATTTTACATTTTCTTTGGCTCCACAGACAAGATCGTAATACCCATAAACTTCACATCATATCCATTTCCAGGATTAGACGGTACATCTGGGTCTCCAGGGTCTGGGTCTCCAGGGTCATCTGGCTGCTGATCAACAGTCTGAATACCATTGGGTTCATATTGAACAATACCATCCTCTGATTCCCAGTAAAACAATTTCTGACAATACCTTGGCATGGTTGGATGTTCAACATTATATTGGCTGATACATATATCAGCCTTAGCAATCAACCTCTCGGCAACAACCTGAACATCATCACCCTTTAGGATTTTGTTCCAATGATCATGTGTCATAAATATTACTGGCTTATGATCTATTGGGGGAGCCTGATCTAAAAAGTTTCCAACCCATGTTTGCAGCTCGATCAGGTTCATGTAATCTCCAAACAATACAACCCAATCTGCTGGGTAATTCTGCAAATCCTGAACCATCACAGATGAATGATGCCAGGGATTTTCCTCTGCTGTCATTATCCCAGCGAATTGATAGATTCCCCTGGGAACACCAACGGAAACATCCCAACACCTATCCAGGTTCGGATATGAATCCATCCCTTGCCTGGTCTTTACCCAACAAAAATCAAAATTGGTTGGGTTCGCATCATACAGATGCTGCTTGTGAATAAAATAACCTTTCATCTGAATCTCCTTATTCTACTATTTTATAAAACCAGACAATCCGACCTCGGACATCCCTGGTTTTTCTCCTGGTTACTTTCTTGGATTCATACATTTCATACAACTTAGTTGATGCTGCCTGTTTGCTATAACCATACTGCTTGGCATACATATTCGCAGACATCTCACCATCCTCTGGGGGAGACATCATATCACCAACTAACTTATCCCACCTATTCTTTTGATCACTTGAAATTGTTACCATCAATACACCAATCCCTTATCCTGTTCTACTTCTACCTTGTTTACCACATGCTCATGATCGCCATTCTTAGATATTATTATCCAACTGGAGCCAACATCTGACGTAACTATGGGTAATACCTTATAAACCCAGTCTGTTTTCCCTTGATAAGATGGGGTAATAATACCCCTTGCTCTCCACTTTTTCCAGATCACATCTCCAGAATCAACATACCTATGTCTGTGTGCTCCAACCATATAATCAGGAACATCCACACCATCCCCAACACAATCCATCAAATAACTTTTCAGAAAATATCTGACATTGTTTTCCCAGAGCCAAGTCCTGGAGCTGGCTGAAAATACTTGATGACCATAGATCATACAAACACCATTCACATACAATTTCAATACGCCATGCCAGAAAATTTCTCTTTTCAAATCCTTGGGTTCCGCTTTCAGCACAGCAGAGATTCTATTGGTACTTATATTTCCTCTGCCACAATGAGATGGAGTTCCACCAACATAAAATATTTTATCTCCAGCAGCTGCATCAAACCCTACTTTCTTGAGAGCATATTTCATAACCCTCACATGAGCGGATTCGTGATCAATAACCCTGGGGGAGATCACACCCAACAAAGAATGATGGAGACCTTCAACTGGGTCTCCATTCACAACAACAAATAGATTTTTATTTCTTCTTAGCTTTTTTGTAATCCGTATATCTTCCTCAAATTGTTTCCAGATAATATCCTGGGGAAATGATGGAGTGTAATATCCACCATCCACCAATGGCATTTTCTCTGGCAACATAAGTCCAACAGTAGAACCGCTGTGTGTATCGGCAAGGTTCCACATCACAACACCTTTATCCATGCAATTGCTCCAATGCTATTGAGTTGCTGTCTTTTTTATTCTTCTTCTCGGGGGTGTCCACTCAGGTTTTATCTTACATCTTTTCAGCTGCTCAACCAACACAAGAACACCAGCTCTCATCTCCTCATAGTCATCTCGGAGACTATCCATCTCAGCTTTTATAACTCTGTTCTCGTTTTGAATTTCCTTGTAAAGTTTCACAGCGTCATCTACCATCCCTCTATCATTGTCTGTGCTGATTTTCTTTTTGTTATTGATGAACAACAAGATGCTTGGAATAAGCATAATTATTATTATCGCATAGAACTGTCCTACTCCAAGTTTCTCTAAAATGCTTACGTCTGGAATCATTATATCCCCTAATAGGCTGCGTATATAGATACAACAGGAACACCGATCATCCTGATTGCTCTTGATAAATAGTTCAGCTGAATAGGAGTAAACACATCTCCCTCAAACAATAGATAAAGATCAAACCATATTATGAGTACATAGAATGTGATCATCATTGCACTATTTTCCAGCACTCTTTTCCAGGTCATGAGCTTTTTCTTTTGTTTTCGTATGGATATTGCAAACCAAAATACTATCCAAGCAATGTCAAATATCCTTAGATATGCCATCATGCCCTGCTCACCATCTCCACCCATCTCTTGCCAGAACTAATCCACATCTTGCAGCAAGGACAGTTGGGAACCTCTACCTCAACAAATAATATTCCAGATTCTGGTCTGTCATCCAGGAAAGATTCACCAGTAAGCTTGAGCTCTTGGTTCCTGGAGAAAACAACATCTCCATACCCTGGGGTATAGAATGGTTTTGATCTACCAAACAACCATTGAGATATGATCTTGGCATGTGTCTTTTCTACTGGAACTGGAGCATCATATTTCCCATTGCAGAACTCTTTCAGCTCTGTCTCATCACCCATAAACCAGTTATGATCTAAGTTCTTTCCCTCAAATACATAGTAGTTATATTGCCAGATGTCAATCATCCTGCCACTTATTGAAACAGGGGGAATGTCTATGTTGGGAGCTGGTTCATAGTGAGCAATCCACTTGAAATAATTCCCAATCCATGGAGCATTTTTCAGATGGTACTTGATCATGCCTGGGTTAGTGTATATGCCAGGCTTTCTACCAAATACAGATTCCATTGCCAGCAGCGTGTCATGAACCTTTGTTGGATTGATAGACTTTTGATAGCTTGCAAACTCAAGGTCTAACATTGGAGGCATATCAAAAGCTCCCCCATTTGTCGCTTCGTAAAATGTCTCAGCCATTCTCCTGGCTGTGGTCTGAACTTGCATCCCCTGGTAATTCGTAAAACTTTCCCGATAAAACAAATAAGCACCAACATAAGGGAACCCAGCAGCCTTAGCTTCTTTGGCATATTTATATCCATTCTGCTCAATATAATATCCCTCAGAGCCTTTGGCAATAAGAAACTTGGCACCCTTAGCAAGTAATAAAGGATAATACTTTGCCATGTTTCCCTGCCAATGAGAGACATCAGTACCAAGTATCCATCCATTTTCCTTACCAAGTTTTTCTGCTGCTTGAATCTTTTCGCTGGTTGTTGCCATTTACTTCTCCTTGTCTACTTTCCAATTTTTCAAATTCTTTATGTCAGCTTGCATTTTCCCTATCTTTTCATCAATCGTTTCTACTGGTATCGGTGTTGTGTCGTGTGCGTCAATGATAGCTTTCACATCTGGTCGGTCTTGGATTTCTCTACTTTCCAAGTCCCATACCAACCCGTTAGAATTGCACCCCAATATCTCTATCCCTACCGAGACTATTTCTTTGTGTAATTTATCTGCGTTTATCATTATTTCTCTCCCTCTACAATCATGCCGCCTTTGCCGCCGCCTGTATCGCCATAAAAGGTCGAGTTCCCCCCACCATTATTTAGTATGATTGCTTGTAATGTGTGATACCCTACTGATATAAAAGCTGTGTAAGAAGCTCTCAACCTCATAGCTACCGTATTGACGTTTCCCTCGTATAAACCTACGGGGTTTGCACCATCTAACCCAATGGATATATAAGGCGTATTCGTTGCTAATGTCTGCATTTTTGCATCAGCCCTCACCTGATATTCGCAAACCCCTGTTACGAACTTATGAATCCAATTAGCATTTCCACCATTAGCAGTTACCCATAATGCTGAGTTTATAGTCCATGAATTTGTACTATCTTCTGAAAAATCAGCATATCTAATTCTATTGTAGTAATTCCAAACGAACCTTTTTAGTACAGTATCCTGACACTTCTGTGCTGAATCAATATAGATTGTTCCTAAATAGCGATAAGACGAATCTCCAGTCTTTACATAGATGCCATCAACAATATCAAGAGCTGTGGCTCTGTTTGTTGCATCAGTCCATACAACCCCAGAGAGAGCAAGACCGCCATCATCATTTATAAATATGTCGTATGGTTTGCTTGCTGTAAATCCAGAAATGTCTAATGACTTCTCGGTAAACGCCTGTTCTACCCAAGCACTACCATTATACAAAGCAATCCTATTGCCTTTGTATGGCATGAAATAAAGAGTTATTTTGTCTGCTTGGTCTGTGATTGATATTGGCACTCCAGTTTCAAGAGTTAGTCTCCCCTCGCACACAGGATTGGCTGTAATACTTCCGCTCCAGGATGCGTACCAAGTAACTCCATTGGAAACAAACCACCCTGTTCCACCCCTGCCAACATATCCAACAATGGTTCCAGCATCATTCTTTACAGTAATTGTCTCATCAGCATCAGCTGTATTTATGATCAGGAATCCATGGTTAGACACACCCTCGGCTGGCAATTCAACATCCCTATCAGCCCCCCCTGGGTCTATCAACTGGATAACTGTACTTGAATCTGTAAGAACAACATCATCAGTTGCTGTCAATGTCCTGGATGAACTTGCCTCAAGCATTTGCCTGAGACCGATCTCGTAATCAGCCAGAGTAAATTTATTTATCTTCTCCCTGATAGTTACCCCATTACCAATGGTCTCTGTGATCTTCATTTTCAGGGTCATGTTATACCGCCCATTCAGTAATCCGCTTGATCATATTCACATCACCATAAATTATGGGAACATCATTCACCCCAGGACTTGCATCCTCTCTAAGAATAAGATCATACTTAGCTTGAACAAAACCAAAGAGAGCATTTTGCACCCCATTTACAACCAAGGTTATTTTCCCATCACCGATTGAGATCGTGATTCCAGAGCCTACCGTCAAGGATAATATCGTGTTACCACCAGCCCGATCTTTTATATCCATCCTGGCTGAAAAGCCTGTCAAGTCCTCAACCTGGTCATTGGCATCTGTGAGCTCTATTGTAATAGTCCACTTGCCTCCCTGGAACATAGTAATATCGTAATTGATTGGTAATTGGCTCATCTCAAATTTCTCCTTACCCAATTATATGCCATATCCGCATCAATGGCTTGATGCTCCCAGACAAATAATGGGTCTGCATATCCGTTTCCTGTCAAACGCTTCATCCTGGCTTCCCTCCAGCGTACATCATCTCTTACTCCACCATGCCAATAATCTCCCAACGTCTCCAACGGAGTTTGCATTGGTACTGTGTAAACAACAAAGTCAATGATAAGACCACCCCTGAAAAGACTACCACCACCAACAGGAACCTGGTACCCAAACTGAAACTTTGCCCTCCATAACCCAAGAGCCATGTGCCATTCAAGAGTAGAACCAGCGAGCTGTCCATTGATAAGACCAACTTCTCCCTTGACTGGTTTGTTTGATATGTATTGGCTGGATGTAATATCTGGAGTAATCTTTCTTCCACGCCTTTTTTTAGTTCCTCCAGAAAATTCAAAGTTTGATTCCACATTAGACCTCGATCACCTGGAGAGATTCGATATATCCCTCTTTCATTTCTTTTATCGGGGTTCCTTGAGCTGGGTCAATAAACACAGTCTTGCCATCAAACATCTTGTATCTGCTATTCATCACCAATGGAGTTAGCTGGGTTGCCCACTCATCCAATATCTCCTGAATATCTTCTGATGCCAGATGCCCTTGATCTCCATCAACATGAACATCATGATCAATCACCCTGAAAGCAAACGAATAAGAATATTTTACTGGAACCCTGGATACATTTTCACAAACAATACCTTTTATAATAGGTGTTTTTGTATTATCAGTTGTTTGAATCCTGAGCCTAAAACTAATTCTCTTGCCATTCACCCCATAACTTTCCACCAGCCTTATATCTTGAATTGGAGATTCATCATATACATCTGGGAAAGGTGTCCAGGTTGTATCATCATCAATCATGTAATCAACTTCTATTGTCTGCTCATCCTCAACCAGATTCAAGGCAAACATCTTGAGTTCATGATAGAACTTCCAAACATCATACATACCAGCATACATATATCCAAGCTGGATAGCTGATTCATGACAAAATTTCATATTGACATCATTGGTTGGGTCAATCTCTCCAGATGGGAAAGGTATCCAAATAATGTCATCCCCAACACATACCCACAATCTATCAAGGGTTTCCCCTGGGATTGCTTGAAACATCAGCTCCCTTATTCTTTGCCCAGCAACTGGAGCTCGATACACTTCACACCATCCAGAACCATCTGAGCCACCAGTACCATTAGCAAACACGCTGCTATACCCAGAACTACCAGCATCAATAGCTTGATAAACTTTTCCAGGATAGCCAGCAAGCTTAGCTACAATTCCCTGCCTTGATGTCGGCAAACCACTATCTCTATTCACGCCAACATCATCCAACAAAGAACTGTAATATCTCTCCAACCCTTGACCAAAGTTGAAATATAAATAAACATTATGCTGAATAGCTGCCAATCCATTAGTATAAGATGCTGCTGAGTTCATTTCTTTCAAAGGAATCTGATCTATCTTTCCACCAGATTCAACAAATATGGAACCCTCCCTAAATATCCAAAGGTACTTTGCACTCTCGCCATATTCAATAATGTTTGTGATCTTACCTAACCCATCTTTCATAGGTATCACAGCAGCAAAAGTAATATCGGTTCCCCAGGCTGGTACAGTATCCTCCTTGGAAATAGATATTTCTCCAGTTGCATCTTTATTCTGAGCTCTCCATATACAAAGACCATCAGTAGATTCTCTTACCGTACACATCTTATATGCTTTGTTGGTTCCATCTGCTGCAAATTGGTAAGCTCCTGTACCAGCTGTATTCCAGAACAGCATTCTCCTCATTGCAACATCATCACCCTGGCATAAATAAATATGATGGTTCACAGCACACACATCAGTTACATCAGCTGTCAATCCATGAGAACCAACTAAACTAAATTTATCTGAACCAACGATCACATATTCTGTGGTTGTATCATGAGTAATAACCCAATCATTATCAACCGTAAGACTTGTTGCATCATTACCTGTAATCAATCTCCATGGCTGTTCCTCTGTTGAGCCAACGCCTCTTATTATTTGAACAATACAACCAGCCCACTCATCAACTGTCCATGTTTTTGTTGCATCAACCAGGGTACCCAATGCACCAGTATTCGCATCAGCAGCTCCACGATCTCCATTAGCATACAGATCTGGAGCTCCAGTACCCTTGTTTACTATCAAATACATGCACATTCTATACTGAAATAGCTTGTAAGAATTACCACTATCAGCATCAGTAATCCGATAATATAAATCGAACCCAGCTGAGCTCCATGTGGTTTCATCAGATGAATATTTTGTTGTTCCTGAATCTGCTTTCACAGCTACTGCCCAATGGTTCTCACCATCTCCAGATGCAGATGATATTTCTATCCAATAAGCAGTTCCGCTGACCAATGATTCCGTTGTTATATCAAACCTATAAAATTGGGAAAGGGTGTCTGTTATGTCATCTGTATCAACCGCTGCTGCTGTTTGCAGCACAGTTGATATTTCTCCAGCTGCATCTGATCTAAGTTTCACAACAAGATCATCAACTGGAATCCCCCTCTTTCTCACCCACATATATATATATTCAGAATCATAAGATGCTGATGCTGTGAATTTCACAGCCAAATATTTATTTGTACTGTGGAGTTGTTTCCAAGTTACAGAGCCAGGCAATGAAAAGTCCTGGCTCCTGTTCCCCTTGGTATAAGTTTCCTGTCCACCAAGGAATATTTTATTTGAAAATAATGTATTGGCTCTCCAGGAATCTAAGTACCTGGATATGTCAAGGTCAAAATCTTCCATACCCCTACCGCCAACCCAATCATCCTGGGAAATTGGAGACCAGGGAGGCTCAAAATCTGAATACTTTTGATTGCCAGATGTGGTTTTCAAGGCTGTTCTTGGAATAGGAACCCTCTGAATCTGCTTGGGTTTTCTATTTCCATTAGAATCAGAGATGATAAGACCTATTGTATTGGTACCATCCGACAGCTTTATATCATGTGTTGGATTTTCTGCACCTGGATATACAACAACTTTTGAGCTATCAGCCATAATGATCTACCTTAGAACCCAGACAATCTCGGGCTGGGATTCATACTCCTTAGTTCATACCTTTCGCAATTCAATATTGCCTCAATCATATAAGACTTAGCCTCATTCATGAGATCAACTTCCATTGGATTGTCTTGCTTTATTCTTGTAAGTTCATCCCTATACAAATTAGCTGCTGCTTTCCACACCAACCATTTTATATTGACGCTTGAAAGTATGCTCCCAGATTCTGCAATAACACCATGATTCCCCTCGTACCATAGCCTGATCTTATAATCATCATTGGTTGGCTGTTTGTTTGGGTCAAAAATCAGGGAACCAGCATGTTCTTTCCAGTAGTAATTTCTTCTCCAAAGCCATGGTTCTGCTGTGTTCTGAGCAACATCCACAGCCATTATGTTATCAACCCCAGATGGCAAAGTATATTCCTCTGTGTCATCCAGCACAACCAGGTCATCATTTTTTAGGAGAGTTCTTTCAAACCTTAGAACATCAAGAATTTTCTGCTTGAGTTTATGCCTGGGGAATTTGTTTGTTGCAACAGCGAATACATCTCCAGCTATGGTTGAAGTAAGGGTTTCTGCAACAGTAAACTTTCCATTGTCATACCCAGTTATCACATAACATTTGGCTGTATTATTACCCTCAAGAAACCAGATCGTACCACCCTCAAATAAGCCAGGGTCATTATAAATAGCGTTCTTGTCTTTGATGGTTGTTGTTGAGCCAGATTCAGTTGCTATTAGATCATACACCTGGCTTGTTGCTCTGCCCAGCTCCAGCATACACTCAAGTAATGTGGTCATTCATTTCTCCTATGCAAACACACCAAGGGTTTTTGCATGTGTCTCCTCAAGGTTCCGCTTCTTTGTTAGGATTTCTATTCTGCTGAAAGATGACGCAATCACAGAGTTGGTTCTATTATCTATCAGATGAAAAGATGGAACCTCCTCAACAACAGTTCTTGTCTTGCTACCTTTTACCGTTATCTTTTTCTCTACCTTGCTTTTCCACTCCGCTATTGTGTAGATCATCTTTTTTTTCCTTTCTGATTATTTTACCAGTTTCATCATATTCATGCCAAGGCAATGCTGGCATCACTATTCTATTAGGATGAGTTTTCTTTTCATCCAGGGGAGTTGTATCAATCTTATCAACAACAACCTCACTCCCATACTTTTGTTCAATAGCCTTGGCAACCCCTGGGTCTTTCACCCTGAAAGCATCAAGCTTTCCAAATGGCATTTTCTTTCCATTGATCTCAATATTAGTATGAATCTCAGTTGCCTTGATCACTTCATACGCTTCATTGCTCATTATCTTTTTCCTCAACTTTTTCTGGTTCTTTTTCTTTCATGAGCTCAACCCTATGAGCCAATGCGGTTCTAAGGTTCCGATACATATACTTAGAATACACCAAATCAATATCAAAATTCAAGGCAAAGTTTCTGGCTTTCACTTTTTGTTTCCACATATTGCCAGACTTCCAGAACTTGTAAGCATACTCAAGTTTCTCAAGAATATTATCAACGCTTGGTATCATCTGATAGGTCAGGAGATCGGTCATCTCACTCACGCCTTTGTTCACCAACCAGCCAGACGCACACAAATCCTGAGCAGCTGCAAACTGAGTTGTGATCACAGGAACCCCACATGCTTGAGCTTCGATCAAAGGTATCCCAAACCCCTCACCCCTGGATGGCAATAGATGAACATCAAAGTTATTGTAAATAGCAGACATCTGTTCAGCTGTAAATCCCTCCAGCATCTGCCATATATCTGGAGCTGCAAATTTCACACCAAGTTTTTCAGCAATGTTAGCCAGATTATATCCACCATCAAGATCATCCATCACAGTATGGATATAATAAGCAACATCTTCATACTTAGCCTGGAATCTGCCCACAGCCTCAAGCATCTGTTTGAAAGCCTTGCGATCATATCCATGTGATCTATTAGCAGCAACGGTTCCGATAATAAACTTCTCATTGCCACCCATCACATCTCTCATTTGAATATTTGAAAACCTTGGAGTAAATATACTTGTATCCACACCATGAGGCTGGTATAAACAATCCATCCCCATCTCTTTCATAACTCGGTACCCATACGGAGACATAGCCACAGGATGTTTCACAGATTCCAATATACGCTTAGTCGCTGGTTTCATTGGAGCACTATCAATAGGAACAATCGGGAGCCAAGGAATTTTCAGATCATCAAAGTATTTCCCCAGGTAAGTTGGGAATGTCCAAATATCATATAAAGAAAATATCACATCTGGCTTGAATCTCTTTGTTGCCTGGAGTAAACCCACCCATCCCCAGTTGGGATGTCCTGACTGAGCATATCCCATTTTGGGATAACCAGCTGGGTAATGATAAATACCATCAACAGTCATTGCCACACCATCTGGATTCCCTCTATTTGAAACAACAATTACATCATGCCCATCTTTCTGGAGCCTATCAACAAACATCTTAGTTTGATTAGAATACCCAGAAATTCCAAATGCTGGGTTAGACATCCATACTATACGCATTGCTGAGCCTCCGCAATGAGTTTCCCCAGAGTTCTAATATCACCATCCCTTGTCATCTTTGCCAATGGCTCATCCATATATGGCAATGGGAATGTTTCTTTCCCAACATCACTTCCCCATTTCTTGAGATAAATATTCAAGCTTTTCTGAACCTGATCTATGTTTGCATCAGCCTCAACAATACTACGATTCCAGAAATGATAGAACCAGGAACCCTTTGCAAGAATAGCTTGAGCTCCAGCCAGGTGTGCTCTTAGACAGTAATCATTATCCTCATAATATCCGCTTGGATAAAATGAAACATCAGCATACCCGATCTTATCAAACAGTCTTGAGCTGATCAGGGTAAAGTTTCTATAATCTCTTACTGGATTGAAATAATATCCCTCCTCAGTTTTCTCAAATTTATACTGAGTATATTCAGGGAACTTGTCTGGTTTCAATCTTAGCTGGGAATCAAAATACCTTTCATCCTGGTATCTTGGCATCAGGGATGCAAACATTTCAGTTCTCATTTCATTTGCCCATACCCAGTCAGGCTTGGCAAGCTCCATAAGCCTGATCATATTATCAACAGCCCCAGGGTAAGCCATCACATCATTACCACACATCAGCAATAGTGATTCCTCAGTACCCTCAAAAGCATGATCAAATATATCGTTCACAGCATGAACAGCACCGTAATTCTTATCATGCTTTATCGCTGGAATCTTCTCTTGATCAATCCAATCCCAGGTTTCATCCTTACCATACCCATCCACTATGAAAAAATCAAAGGGATGCTTTACTGTTTTCTTTATTGAATCTACAAATAACTTTGTGTATTTGAGGTTTTTATAAGCAACTGCACCAATAGTAAGTTTCACTTTTCCCTCACAGAATAAATACAAGCCTATGGCTTTTACACCATAGGCTTCTTCCTAATTTTTGATCATAGAACTATTCTGCATATTTTATGCAGCTGTTCCAAGAGTGTAATATAGGGTACCGTTCTGACGGAACCAAATGCCTCCGACAGTACCGTTATTCGCAAATGCGAATCCACCATCATTAGCCAGCTCACCCAATGTCGGAGGAGTTGTTGAAAAATCTTTTGCAAAGATCGCTCCCTCCACATTGATACCAGCCAGTTCGTTCCCTGAACTATCACGACACACCAGGAAATCGCCAGTTTGATTAGCAACGCCTGTCATGGTCATGATGTCATAGCCAGCTTGTCGCTGCACTACCTCAAAGTCTCCCTTGAGAGGAACTGCCATACCGTTGAAAGTATCTTTACCTACGGTCATCTAAGCCTCCTGGCTGACAGCATATTCGCCTCGTAAAATACGATTCTCAGCGATTCTGCCCACGCCACCATAAAATTTCCAACCGACATACACGAACTGATCGAGCATCCCTTTTCTTCGGGGAGCCAATACAGTTCCGTATTCTCCAACTTCTGGAGCAAACACTTTGGCAAGACCGCTCTTGCCACTAAACACGACAGGATAAACACTATCGTTGTTGTTCACAGCCTCACCAGACGCATGAGCAAACCGCAGCCCACCGTTTGGAGCTGAGCCAGTAACACCAATGGTCGTTCCCGAAACTGAGATCACTTTCACATGCTCATTAGTCGCATAGTGAGTATTGGCTGTTTCCTCAGTTCCAATATTCAACCATTGACCAACAGCAATGTTAGTCCCAGCTGCAACAGTAATACTTGTTGCCAGAGCAGCCACAGCTGCAGCAAGAGTTGTTGCAACAGCAGAGGCATTATCCAACCCAGCACCATGGAAAGCTTTTGCCTTAGACGTAACTACCAATCTAAAGTTTCCGATCTTCCCAAGTTCCCAGTTGAAATGAATACCTTTATCCTGGTATTGCCCAACACTCACAACATTGCCACCATTCCGAATGTCATGAAAAACTCTCGGCTGCATGATAGCGATATATTCTTCACCGCCATCAAACTTGAAACCTGGAGCTCCAACATCCAACAGAGCTGTTTGCATTTCTGCAAATACAGAATCTGTGCATCTGTGAGCTGCTGTTCCAGCATCCAGAGAGGCTCTTGCAACATACCGATCAACAAGAGAGCCTTGTAAAGCAGCATCTCTCGCAAGCAGTTCGATTGATTCTTCGGCATTTTTGCCTACTCTTTGGTACTGTTTCTCGCCATAATCTGTGTAAGCCTGTACGAGTAACTTTTCAGAACATTGCAATGCTTCACCTCTTGATGTGGGTGTTACCGTTGCCAGAGCATCTTTCAATGTCTGGGGGGTAATATCCGTATCTTCGGGGATAGCAGCAGTTCCAGGAACCATATCCGATAGGAATGGTACCTTTACACTTGACGCAGCTTTCAACTCCTCCATGGGTTTCCCCTCGATTGGAGCTGTTATCTGGTCATATACACGCTCATCCTCAGCTGCCTCTAAATACTTTTCAGTATATCGAGCCATAATGCTGTTTGAAAGCGTACTTGTGGTCTCAACAATGTCAGCCATTATTTTTCTCCTAATTTATTATCCGCTTGCCTCCTCAAGCAACTTGCTTATTTCCCTTCGCCTGCTTTTATTAGCAGAGGGATTCTTTTGCAACTCGATCAATTCAGCTGTTAGTTGTTCAACATTAGCAGTTGATGTTCCTTGTCCAATGTTGTTTGAAATTCGAGAGCTTGAATCTCCACCCTTTGCAGACTTAGCAATCACGATCTTTGTTGCTGCTGCAATAAAGGCTTTAGAATCTTTATCATTGTTAGCTTTTACGAGTTCAGCGTACCCCTCGTCAGTTGCTTCTATGCTCTCTACTCCAAACGATTTCATAAGGTTCTCAACCGTTTTATTTACTTCGACAGCTTCTGCATCTTGCTCCTGTCCATTCCCCTGGTCTCCCGAACCAGCTTGCTGGGAATTATCTCCAGGCTTCTTGGGATTGGTCAAAGCATCTGTAACAATCTTGGCTTTTCCGCTATCCACAAGAGCTTGTTGATCAGGTGTCAATTCGACACCCATCTCTTGCAATGCTACTAAGCCAGCTGTTACAGGCTCCAACTTCTCAGCTGCCCTGGAATTTACAGAAGTTATTGCCTTATCTGTCAAGCTCTGAACACTTTGATAGAGTTTTGAATTACTCTCTTTCAAAATAGCCTCAAGCTCTCCTGCGGTAATAGTTCTGTCTTTGTTTTGATCTGTTCCCTGGTTCGTGTTGCCATCAGTTCCCTCTGGATTAGCTGACTGTGAACCGTCTGGAGCTGGGTTAGCTCCGCTTGAGAACAAAACTTTTCCGACTTCCGTTTTATCACCCATCTTTTACTCCTTTTTCAAATTGTAAAGTTCTACTTATTATTATACACAAATCTATTAGATAGTCAATCATCTAAAAGATGGCAAGATTTCTACATCTACCCATGTACTCAAAGCTCCATACGGTTTCCCTGCTTTCTCCCAGACATAACTCAAAGCCTCCCATGCACCAGCTCCCAGGTTCCTACCTGTCAGAGCATACGATCTCAGCTGAATAGTCAGCTCATCAGGCATAGATGATATTGCCTCATCTGTAATCTGAGGGGGTTCATTGAATGATGCTTTGTAATATGCCAGCACAGGTTGTATCTCTGGGTGTTCAGCCTTGTACTGGTCATTCCACTCTTTATATTCTTTGTTTCTCCTGATCATATCTGGAGTTCCCTCGCCTTTATATACCATGTCCTGAATACCATAGTAGTTAGGGAATCTCTCGTTTCTTTCTTCCTTGTATAGATCATAAGCAGCAGCTGTTTCCTTACCAAATTGTTCAAGCTGAATCTCCTTACTCTTTGATTCCTCAACACCTGGAACCAAACCACCAAGAACATACGCCCATTGAGCGATCATCTCTGTGGGAATACTGTCTGTATCCCTGGTAGATTTCTCAAGGAATTTATCTTTGAACTCCTGACCAAGTTGATCAGCAGCTGTTTTCCTATTTGCACCCTCAAGATTCATGTACCTATCCCAAACCTGGCTGACCAAGAACTGATGCAACCTCTCCTCTGGGTCTGCATGTAAAGCTATCCTTGCCTCAAAGACTGGGTTCTCATCATAAAAGTCTGACAATGCCTCTTTATAACCCTTGTTGTATTTGCTCCAGGCATCCTCATATTCATCTCTCATATCATAGTATTCGAGTTCTCCCTTGGGTAATAAGCCACTTGGGAACATGCCATGGAACAAGCTTGCAAGTATCTCTTTAGGTTTGGCACCATGAGTTACAGCCATCAATGGAGCTGAACCTGGTATCCGCATTGCCACCTCTTGCCTGACCCTATTCAAAGCATCAGCATACACATCCCCATCTCTTTCAATCATTGCAAGCTTAGCTTGTTCTGATGTGATCTCGCCATCAGCAACCATATTGGCAAGCTGTCTGTCAATCTTATAATCTCCCCATTCTCCAAACGCTGCTTTCCCAGGTGTCATTACTGTACTCCTGAGAGCCTCCTCTGGTTTTCCGAGAGAACCAAGAACCTTTCCAATCCCAGCCAAAGCTGTATCCTGAGTTACTCCCTGAATTGCCTGAGCTGTTTTCATCATTGGGGTCGGGGAAATTTTATCAGCCTGATCTGTTAGCAGATTGTATGGAGCTGATAAATACATAGCTGGAGTTGCCATTATAGATGCCAGAGATACAGGGTCAAAAGTTCCCAGCTCTTGTGCTGCTATACCTTTTGCCATATCCCAAGTCTCACCACTCTCAGCTGTTTTAGCCTGGTCAGCTTCTTCCTGAGAGATCGTACCATTCTCAGCCAGAGCATCCAGGGTATCATAAGTTCTGTGCTTTACATTGTTATCTAAATGCTTAGCAGATTCCAATGGATAATCAAACATCTTGGTTGGGAATATAGCATTGAATGGGTCTTGCCATAAACTATTTCCCATCCAATCAGGCAAGTATGGAGCATTGAGCCTGATCTTTCCCTGGAGCCTATTAGGTATTCCCTCTCTCTCCATTTTCTCCTGGAGCTCTTTATATCTCACGTAAGTTGCCATGAGCTTTGGAGATTCCCAGAAATTCTTTGCCAGGTTTGTTGCTGTCTCCATATAGTAAAAGATATAAGGGAATGGAACCCCAAGCAGCTGCTCAATCCCAGTTCGATCTGAGTAATTGAGCAATGCCATATCTCGTCTATTCTCTCCATACTTCATGGATGTCATCTTGGTAGATGCCAGGTCTCCCTGGAGATGTTTCAACCATTTATTTATTTCAACATCCATACCCTCTGGAATATCATCCATGGATAGAGGCTTGTGGTTATTCAACTCATTGACGTACACTTGTTCAGCTGATTCCATTATTGGCTTTACAAACAGATCAGTTGCCTCGGATTGAATCTTACCCATATTATCTGGCATTGGAACAGTATCAAGTTGTTGCTCACCCTCAGCCCTGGTAAATAATCTATCCATTACCTCAGAGATTTTCACCTCCTTACCACCAACATCAATCACAGCTTCAATATCAATATCTTTGTACTTCTTGGTATTTCTGTTTAGTCTTACAAGCCACTCAGCAAACCGCTTGAAAATACTCTGCATGACCTTTGGCAAGTTAGGTCTATCAGTTGTCAGGTACTTCACGAACCCATTCGCAAATTTCTCCTCAGCTGCCCGATACAATTCTCTATTCTTTTCAGAAAGAGTACCGTTATCAAATTGCTCTTGGAATTTCAGCAGCTCCTCAGCATTAGTAAGACCACCCCACTTAGCAACAGCCTCAAGATCATCTCCAGTCAGATCACGCCTGAATATATGCCCAATCTCATGCACCATTGTTATTGCATCAGCAGCCTGGAAAGCTCTTACAATAGCTCTACCATCCTCCTGGAAACTGGTTGAACCTCTCCTAATCTCAACATCTATTGGAGCCTCGCCATTTTCTCTGGCTCTTTTTTCAAGAGCAGACTTGGCATCCTGATAAGTTACCTGATCAATGTCATCATACTCTTTACCCATATATTTATTTACGATATTCAACAAGAACTGATCATTTGGATTACCATCTTTTGTTGCAGTTGGAATACCATACTTCCTGGCAAGATCAACCACATCCCTCTTGATCTCAAATAATGGCATCCCCTCTCGCATGATCTTGTCTCGCATCTCTGCTGTAATATCAAATCCCCAGTATTCAATAGAGCCAGCATCACCAGGAAAATCCATTGGGTCAAAAATTTCATTTGGGTCTGATATATATGGCTCTTGATCAGCATGGTCTGGGAATTGTTCTTTGAAAAAGTATTCCGTTTCTTGATCATCCCAAACATAATCATCAAAATCTATTTCATCTATCTTGTCTGGAGTAACACCATATCTATCCTCAAATTCTTTAGCATCATCAACAAAGTCATAAGCTTCATTTTCTGCATAATCTCGGCTCTCCTGTTTAGCTTGCTCCATCCAGTCTCTTTTTTCTCGCTCCCATTGATTGTATTCATCTTGCCAAAACCTCTGTGCATCATCATAATCGGCAAAATTCTCAAATATATTCCCATCTACATCAGAAACTGTATACATATATTCATAAGATTGATCATCTGAAATCAACCCAGCATCAATGGCTTCCTGCAATGTCATATCAGGATTGCTTACCTTGCCATCTGGGTCTCCAGTCTGGAACTTAGTTACTTCAATACCATATTCTTTCAGGATTTTCTCAGCAGCCTTGACCATGATCTTATCGTACAGAATCCGCTTACCCTCACCACCCTCAGCAAGAGCAGCCTCACCAGCCAGGCTTTTATAACCACCATCATCAACATCAGCCTCAGTTAGTCTCTGAGTTCTTTCTCTACCAATCCAATCCTGGAGCTCACCTGGTTCTACTTGTTTGTTTATTACCTCAGAACCATCTTTGAACCCAAGGAAATTCTTGGTAGATTCATTGTAAGACACCTTATCTACTTGTTTGAATACAGCCAAGTTCCATCTCTTATTATGAGAATCTCCCTGTGTCCACATGAACCGATCATAGCCCTGCTCAACAGCAAAATGAACCATTCTTTTCATGGCATGTAAACCCCAGTCAGTATGTGGAGTATATGGAGCTGCACCCATTGAACCAGTATTTAGTGGGTTCACATTTTTTGCTACATAATCTTTTTTCTCCATCCTCAATGTATGTATTTCATCCCAAATGTCGTTGCTTCTTTTTGCAAAAGCTTCAATAACTTTCCTATAGTTTGGGTTTACTGGATTCTCAACCAACTCGGTTTGAATATTGCCCTTACCATAAGTAAGCTCAAGAGTTGCCCTTTTGCTCAAGAATTGTAAGGATGTCTCAGAACCTCCAAAGAAAGGCAATTGTGCTAACACCTCTCCAGTAGTCCTATCTGTATAAACCATCTCCCTCCTGGCATTGATCAATTTCCAAGAATTTCTCTTAGCCAATAAATCATCAGCTTTTGTTTGCAGCTCTTTTATCTTATTTTCAAATTCATTTACCTGTCTGTAATATTCCTGTGCCTCAATTTTTTCTACTTCTGGATGACGATCATACCCTGGCTGCCCTTGCTTGATAGCTCTCCTGGCATCATTGGTAATATCCGATTGAAACTCATCAACAGCCAGAGCCTTGACTTGCTGAACAGGAGCAATATTTATATCTCCCTCTCCAGACATCCAGCGATCTACAAACCGAACATGACTAAGAACATCTGGATACCCATGCCCTGTCCAATGACCACCCTTATATTGCCTTGCCTGGTTAGACTTATCCTGAGCCTGAACCATACTCCACACTTGTTCTTTGATATGTGGTTCCAGGTTGTCATAATAAGATACATCATCAGCCATATCCTTTGCACCCTCTGGATATGCAGCCCTCGCCATTGCCTCCAACTCACTCTTTGGGTATATCTTTTTCACTTCACCCTGGAGATTCAAGAGCTCCCTGTAATTCTCGCCACCAGGGAACACATAAGAATTGTCATCATAATGAACAGCTTGATCAGTTGCTTTCGATTCAAGCCTTGCCAATTTCTCTGCATGTTTTTCCTGTAAAATATAAGACATAGTTGATTCATTCAAACTTTCAGCCACATCTCTGACAATCTTGTAATCTATGCCATATCTATCTAAAAACTCTTTTGCTGGCAACTTGCTCATTATCCCATCAACATCACCAGGATGTTTCAGAGACCAATTCCACAGAAGTTCTATGCTGTTTGCCATGTGAAACTGATCATTAGATGCTGCTAAAACACTATCCCTAAAACCGTAGTACAAATCTCTTGTATTTTGGGTTGATTGCATATAGAAATCATTCAACCTTTTCTTATCGGCAAGCTCAACTTCATACGCTTTTTTCCACTTATCTTTATATGGATTATCGCCAAGAACTATTGTGTCATTCTCATAGTTATGAGTTCTCAAGAAATTCTGAGCATCCTCTTTGTATATCCACTTGCCATCCCATTGCTTCAACCAGGCATCCATACCAGTAGATTCAAGTTCTGCTTTCTTTACTTTCTTTTTGATGTAATTCCAGAACTGATCTTTGGTCATTCGTTTTGGCATCCCATCAACAACACGATTGGCTTCATGGTAATACCAGGTATCTCTTGTTTCCCCAGAACTTACAAGCTCATTCAATCCCCATTCCCTATTTTTCCAGAGATCATTCTTGAGATCAACCATACGCTCTGTCCTGGCACCAACACTCTCAAAGTCCGACAACATACCTGTAAACTGATGAATCAAATCTGCTGAATCAACTCCAGCAAGAACATAGGTATCCATATATAATCGCCCATTGAACACATCAACAGTAAGCTCTGTCTGATCGTTATTGTTTATCATTCCAACAATTTTCTCAAGCTGATCAGGAGTTGGAATTGCACCAATAGATATTCCATCTCCACCCTCGTTGTATCTGATACCTCCCCATTCAAGACCATCATAGAAATACATATCATGCTCAGTACCAGGAGCCAACTCAAAAGTTCTACCATTAGGCATTAGCCAACCCCTACCATCTGGAATATCAACCTCTCTCAATCTCTCATATTGATAAGGGTCAGACGGTTGCAAATATTCATTGTTTGAAATCCAATCCTCAAACATATCATTTGCCTCAGCGTTTACTGGGGGTTTATATGTCTCAAGACCATTCTCATCAAGAGCATTGAACACTCTGTCTGGGTCATTATCTCTCAAGACCTTTTCAAGTTTATTAGCATAATATTCCCCAGGTGTCTTACCTGTTTGAGTTGCCCAGTTCTCTGCCCTGAAATCCATCATTGCCATAATGGTATCAATTTCATATTCAGCAAACTTTCCAGTCTCCATAAACATAACTTTGATCTCATTCTTAGGAGCAAAATGGCTCAGGTAATAATCAAGAACCTCAGCTCTTTGAACTGGGTCTGGGAAAGCTGATACCCAATCAGCCTCTGTTCCCTGGGTCATCAATTCTTTTCCAATGTATTCACCAGCAACATCTTTATACCCAAGTACCCAAGCTGCACTCGGCTCTGGGGTATAGAAATATTCTGGAACATCATTACCCTTAGCAACAGAACCAGCATCAAATCCCCTGGGTTCTGCACCAATCAACCTATGAACAATAAGCTCTTTCAAAGGTTCAACAAATCTATTCTGTGCCTTACTGCCAGTTGCTATTTTCTTCAAAGCATTGGCAACAGTTTCTTTATTGGTTCCTGAAATCTCATTGAACAACTTTACATACCAGGATGTATTGGTAGATGGTTCAGCACTCCACTCCATATCTGAACCCTGACCATCAACCTCCCTGGCAAGTCTCCTACCAGCCTGACCCTCCTCAAGCTCAGAGATCATACCCTCAGCCTCGTTACGAATTGCATCAGCCAGTGGTTTGGGAACCGTTTCATCAAGAGCATTGTTCAAGAAATATTCTTCCCATTCATGGTACTCAGTTTTCTTTGATTGCTTTATGCTTTCAATCTGAGCCTCAGCATTTTTGAGAGCAACTATCCTGGGTATATATTCCTCTTTGATAAACTCAGACCACAGTTGATTCTTTTCAATAACATCAGCTGGGGGATTATCCCTTAGCTTTTGCCTAAACTCTTTCATCCGAGAGATCATATCCTCACGAATCTTATAAACTCCCTCTCTCCATTTCCTCGCCAGGTCTTTATTCTTTGACAGAGCAATGAACCCCTCATCAGCCTGTTTCATCAGAGCCAATTCAAAGTCAGAGATCGCATCATATTCCTCAGCAACCTCAGTTCTTACAAGACCAAGAGCTGTCTGATAAGCATCATCATTGGCATAGGATTGATCTAAGAGCTGCTCATATTTTTCTCGTTTGGTTTTATAGAACTCTCTCCATACATCAGCTCTGGAATTGTTTGATTCAACTATTGCTTTCACTTGGGGGTTATCCATTGAATACCCAAGAGCCTCAAGCACACCAAGCTTTGTTTCAGCCTCCCATGCAAATAGATCAGAGAACCGCATATCATCTTTATCTCTCTGCAATTTATACAAAGCAGAAAACTCATCCTTACCCATATTGGGTTGTTTTGAAAACAAATCCTCAAGATCATTGAAATGCTGAATCCAGGTTCTCATGAACTGCATTTCAATCTTTATAAACTCGCTCATAGCTGCTGTCAAACCCTCAACCTGTACTTTGTTCTTGATTGATTCAGCTCTCACAACAAGATCGTGCTGCACCATCTCCCTAACCTTGGTGTCCACAGTATCTCCAACATCAGTAAACACCTGATGCACATCCTCAATATTTTTAGCACCCTGGAGTTTCTGATCAAGATCATCCAATATTCCAGACTTCACCAGCAAATCTCTGTAAACATCTGCCTCACCTGGAATAACATTTGCCCTGGAGACAAGAGATTCTGTGATCTTATCCATCATGCCTAAGATTGATGGCTTACTTCCCTGCTTATAAAAGTTCATCTCGAGCTCACCATTATTGAGAGATGATTCAGCCAGGGAATACAATTTATCTGTGAGTTCTTTTCCAAGCTTAGCAGCAACATCATCTGGGAACTGTCTGATACCTACTCCACGCTTCCACAAATTGCTCATCATATATCTTGTCGCAATAGTAAAGGCTTGCTTGCTCTCGTTTCTTTCAACAATTCCTGACAGCCTGGAGAATATACCAATGCTTTCATTCAGCTTGTTCACACCATGGCTTACTGAATTGATCAGGTCTTTCTCTCCTCGAACTGCTGCAAATATCTTATTGACTTTTCCATCTGGGTCTATTCCTAAATCCTGAGCAACCCTGCTATTCTCATCAAAGCCAAGATCGTATCTATTAGGATTGATCTCAAGCCTGGAAAGCAATCCATCTATCTGTTTGTGAGACATAAAGCCAAACAAACCATTGGCTGCTCTGGATGAAAAGTTACCCAGCGTGTTGTTCAATAAGTACCCAGGGTTGAATCCAAGCACTACCAAAGATTGCATACCCTTGAGAATATGAGCAACCCTATAAAAAGCTGAATCAGGTTTCAATCCAAATCGCTTGACAACAAAATCCTGGAGACTGTCTTTGACCATCAACCCCATTCTTGCTATAAACTCCTTGGGAACATAAGGCATTGGGTCATCACCAGAGAACACCTTGAATAAAGCATTGAGTTGTTTTGTATTGACAGCCTCAAAATCTTTTATACCAAGCTCAACACCTTTCTCTTTCAATGTCTTTCCAACATCAAACCCTCTCGATAAGTTATCAAGTACATCTCCAGGTTTTATTCCAAGAGCCTTAGCAACCTTGAACAAGTAAGCTCTGCGTTCAGTTGGTACCACCCAGTTGTTTACATAAAAATCTTGTATCTTATTCTGTGCATCAATGTCTCTCAAACCAGTACCAAGAGCTGAACCGATTGGGGAAACATAAGCCTGGGGATTTATATAAATATTTTCCTCACCACCACCAGGTCTCAGGATTTTCTTCAATGCCTCACCAGTAAGTTTAGGGTCTGCCTTAGTTGCTGAGATCATGATCTTAGCAGCCATACCCACGTTATCACCAGCCACCCTGACAATATTATCGAGATGATCTGTTAGGTTGAAATAAGATATTAGAGCTTTTGTCTTGGGGGTTTTATTACCCAACCAATCGAGACCTCTCCTGATATTAGGAAACAACCCAGTATATTCATCAGCTTTTCTGGCTGGCTCAAACCACTTAGGCATCCCCTCCTCTGTGAGATCACCAGCAAGTCTGTTCAGCTGGGAATAGTTAGCATCAAAATCAAAGTCATCATATCCTTTTTGCCCTGGGAATAATCCTGTCTCAACAAAGTTTTGATACACCCTGATGTTCTCGATCAACCCACCAGAACCTTTCAACCTACCGCCACTCAATCCAGTAACAAGATAATTGATTGGCATTGGGAGAGCATCAACAACAACATTGGAAACTGTCGGGGGTTTGAAAGCTGCGATCCTTACAACATCCCCAGATTTCTTAGCGAGAGCAGCACCTATACCCTGGGTTATTGACGGAGCAAAGTTCATTGGGTCAAGCAAGTTCTGGAGTAAAAAGTCATTCATATACCCCTGAACACCAAAATGAGCCATGTACTCCCCTGCTGCTTGTTCTGGGTCTGCACCATTCTCAATAGCAGTTCGTATATCATGGAGAGCTTGAACACCTGTATTGATTCCCTCTGGCAATTTTACTGGCTCAGCTATACCTAAATCCCAACGGTACACTTCCCCAGGGTCTGCAACCATTTCATCTGTCGCTCCCTCCATCCCCAAGAGCTTAGCTGTTTTCACCCATGCGTTCATGAACCCACTCTTTTCATTGGTTTCATAGTTTGCATAAGAGGCTTGCCAAGCAGCATCCAGGTTCTCGATCACTTGCTTTGTATCATCATCCAACAACTGCTCAGCTGTACCAATAGCTTGTTCTGTACCCTGGGAGAATATGTTTACAACATCAAATGCCTTGAGTAATTTCCCAACAACTGGCAACTCTTTCCCTGTGCTTGATTGATATGCAGCACCCAGAAAGAATGTAAGACCCAATGCAATAGGCAAGGTTCCACCAGATAGAACAGAACCTCCAACCATTGCGGTACCTGCAGCTGAACCAAATATTGCTGAGGCTGCTGCTGCTGCTCCTGCGGTAATAGTTGAACCAAGACCAGCTCCAGCTATACCAGATATTCCAGATCTGATTGTATTGGCAACACCCTTGCTCCACTCAGGTCTCTCGGATGGGTCATCAGAAAATGCACCAAATGGTTGAGGAGATGCAATGGTTTGAAACGCTTGCTGAAATGGATACAGCTCATCCCATGTTGCAATCTTAGCTTTCTCAACTTCTTCCTGAACTTCCTCTGGAAACATAAACTCCATTGGAGGCATTTCCAAACCCCTCAACCAACTTGTCGCTGGATCATTCTCAGAAAGATGTTTCCAGTCTATTGTTGGAGTTCCGCTGTTCTTTGCCTTGAGATAATCATGAGCAATAGTAATATCATTTATTCTCTGCTCATCAAGCCATGGATGTTCAAACCCCTCTGGCTGTGATCTTATAAAATTATAATAACGATCTACTCTTTGAGGATTCTCCCAATACCCTCTAAGGCTGGGATTGAATACCTCGTAAGATTTTGGCTCTATTCCTTTTGATGTTACATATCCCCTTTCCTGACCATATTGCATATAGTCTTTGTTCATGTTGATCAGGTTCTCAGATACACCAAACCCCCTGGGGAAATAAACCTGGGGGTATTGTCTCGGTCTTGCTGATCTTGCAGCTGGCAACATCCAAGGTTTTCTCAGATCAGAAAGACCAGCCCCTCTACTCGGAGCTGGTTTATCCCAAGGTTTACCAGGGTCTGTCAGTCCAGAGCCTTGTCCCATTTTATATCCTCCAGTTCATCAAGCCAAACAGCCAGCGGTAAGGGTCTTTGGCATAATCTCCATACCCACCATAGCCACCACCATACCCACCATACCCACCATAGCCACCATACCCACCATAGCCATACCCACCATAGATCGGTTCTTCTTCATCACCAAGAACACCATCTGAATACAACCACTCAAGATATGAATCCAGGTCTAAGTCCTCATGGCTTGGTGTGTTGGGAGTTACAGCCTTATTACCTTTATAGTTCCAGGCTTTATCGACACCAGACAAACCTGAGCCAGCCTCTTTAGCACCATAGAAACTTTTGAACTTTTCATTTGGTAGATCAGAAAGACCAGCTCCCTGAAAAGTAGATGTATTCCTTGATGCACTACTCAACAATCTATTCACCAGGTAATTATCAACAGCACTCTTTCCACCTTTTTTATTTGCGTTTAGGTTTGCTGCTGACTGTGCACCAAGATCACCTCTGCCAAGCCTCGCATCAAGATAAGCATTTCCAGTTGTCGCATCTGGATTGAATGTACCTTGCTGAGTTACTGTTCTTTCAACAACTTGTCCTGGCTCTCGGTTTACTTCTGGA
>Ga0233440_1000582_pt1 | contig 40696 bp, 76 predicted proteins | sample SI_123_September_5_FD_182791 | JGI IMG/M metagenome (GOLD analysis project Ga0233440, IMG submission 182791) | Seawater microbial communities from Saanich Inlet, British Columbia, Canada - SI_123_September2016_120_MG | ecosystem: Environmental > Aquatic > Marine > Inlet | place: Canada: British... | reverse complement strand
ACTACCACATGGATAACTGGAAGCATTTTGATCATCTGAAAGAAGTAGAGCGTGCTCCAGAGTGGAATGGACATACTGCCAATGATGTGGCGCAGTATGCTAAGGCTTACAGAAAATAAACACATGCGCCTGTTGAGATACAGGCTTTGCCATTACCAGGCTCTAAAGCAGTCCTCTTGAGAGCCTTGGATTCTGCATGGCTTTGTATGACTCAGTGAGAGCCTGGTAATGTAAATCTACTATATATCACGTTGGTATCACGTGTGTCACAAGATATGTCACATGTCACCCATTGTCAGGTGCGTGAGGGGAGTATTACTTTTAACCGCACCTAACAATGGTTCCCACATTCAATCCTATGTTAATGTAGATTCAGCAAAAACTGTTCCAATCATTCCCTACGGAAACCGGGTTTAGGGTGATGTTATTATAAAATCTTATACGAGAGCCTGTGTTCCAAAGTCGAATGGATCCTGTTGTGGTAAGGGTTTGTTCGGGTTTTAAAAAAGGGTTGCTTGATTGCTTTTTTTTGGTTTTTGAAATTCCTTTTATTTATGTTGATATTTTGCTTCGGCATTCAATCACAGCTCAAGTAGCTAATATATCCTGAAAGGATTACAAAATGGCACAATTAGAAAACAACTCATCAAACAACAAATCACAAGACTTTCATAAAAGCAACGTGTATTCATCTGACGATGAATATTTATTTCAAGTCTCAACTCCAAAGAGTAACGGTGCTGATTTTATTGAGCAGTTAGAAGACTTTCTAACAGAAAGCTTCGGTCGTGTTCGACACGAACGTAAAACTCAAACGTCTAAGTCTTTCCAACTACTTAACAAGTAGTTGGATTCCACAGCATACAGAGCCTACATGGTTCTGTATGCATTTACAAATAAGACATTACATAAGACAATTTGTTTGGTCTTAGTAGTAAGTGTCTACAAATAACATTACAAGGAAATACAATGCCTGCACCAACCAAACCAGCTGTTGTCTCAGCACCAGAAGGCTCAGTCGAGTCTGTTGAGACACCACATAGACAACGCAGAGTAAGACAACAGTCATCTATCGGAAGAGGTGTCGACAGAACTGTTGACTTATTAGATTCAACAATATCTACAGTTGAGAATTCATTAGGGGTTGCCAATGATGGTCTACTCCTAATGAGAGGAATAATGAGAACACAACTCATTAACGAGAAGCAAGATCTCAAAGAGGACATGCAAAGTAGAGGCATGACCTCAAGTGAAATAGAAGAAGCACTTAAGGACTATCCTTACTAAGTGCTTCTGTTATTCTGATGATGATAACTCCTTCAAAGCTTTATAAATGTTATCAGAATAATAAGGTTCTCCTCAAGGGGAGTAAGTCATATACAAATGACATAGAGCCAGTGCACTATCTGGCTCTCAAACAAAAAGGACATATAATGCAAGTCACAAGTGGCAAGTCTTATTTATAGATATTGCCGGTAAGAAAATAAATATATCCTGATAGCTAAAGGCTAATATGGTCAGGGTATAAAAGGAATAATTATGAGCAAAGAAGCTATAGAATTTGTAGAACAGATAGCAGTAGGGCTATTTGTTGTTATGGGAATAGTCTCAATAATAATATTGGTAACAATGTAAAAGGACAGACAGATGATGTTAATAACAGAAAAATGGTACGCACAAGAGGCAGTTAAAACAATTGAAGAAGCTATTGCAATATATGACATGAATGTTGATGGCTACATAGACTCTCCATTGTTTATGGAAGACAACGAGGTGATGGTTTACAGAACCACATCTGTTGAGAATGTTATGGATGATGCTTTATATCGTCAACCAGTAACAACAAAAGTTGATTATCTAGGAGAGCCAGATGATGTACTCCAAGACTAAAATTGAGGCAACCAAAGCGTTGCTTCATCAACAGGCCATGTGGGAGTTTTGCAAGAAACATCTCACAGATATAGATAAGCTAGAAGACCAACGATTGTTGGCTATAGCGAAAGCAGACATCATGAAGAAGAGTTAATCTTCTTTCTTATGCAAGATAATAAAAGGAAAAAGAAATGCAAAATTCACTGCAAAATAAAACTACAGAAAAAAGAATCAATCTGATTGTTGATCAGATGAAGAAATCAGCGATGAAGATCATGAATTCTTACATATACGCAGGAAAAGATAGCCTAAAAGAGCCAGTGAAGATAGATGAAAAAGATTTCAAAATAATAATAGAGCTAGATGGAATGGTATTTACTGCTTTACTTATGGATAGTGATGGATCTATAAAGATAAAAGAAGTAATCGATAAAAGAAATATCAACAAATCAATATCAACAATATCAAGGAAGTTCCTAGCTTGCATGATAGTCAAAAATAAAAACACAATATATCTATAAAGGAATAAATTATGAATGAAATACTAAATAAAATAGACAAAGATATAAGAGCAGAGGTTATTAAAAGTGCTTCAGATAATTTATCTGCAAGCGTTATTGACCTATACAAAAATGGTCATTTCGTAGAGGAAGGAGATTCTGTTGGTATGCACATCGAAGTTGGTGTGCTTAAACAATCTATAGTATTTTTAGGTCTTGCTAACAACTTACCTATGTTGGTATCAGTAAGACATGGTTATGAAGATGACATGGTTTATTACAATATAGACACGTCAAATGTTGAAGAATCAATCAAGTCAGCGTCTATAGAGATTACCGCTATGGTTATCGATGAAGACTTAAAAACATTTCAAGAGAAGGCAAGAAATGAGTGATGAACAATATCTAAGAGACCTATACAAAACAAAATAAAACCACAAAGGAATCATTATGAGACTTCAATTCAAAGAAGAGAACACACGCTATAAACAAGAGATAATCGATAATGGAGAATACTCTGTTGTCGAAGAGGCATTACAAGCTGTACTAGATTCAGAAGCAATTACTGAAGATGTACATAGAGCCAGAGTGAGTGTTCTAAATAAGTCAAATAAAGACCTGATGCAAATGTATGCAAGAATACTTATGGTGCTTAGAAGACAACAGCGCATGATGCCAATACAAGAGATGGCAGGTGCAGTAGCAAAAGCAATGTATATCAATGATCTTGATGTAAACACTGTTATTGATTGCTGTGAAGTTGCAGCAGATCTAATAGTAAATACAGATGAGCTATTCGATAGAAGAGTAACAGAGAACGGACATCTAATGTGTAAGTCATTACTGTATGATCCGAAAGCACAAGAGTCAGAATTATTTGCATTACCATTGCATAAACCATCAAAGAAAACAAGAGAATTAGGAGCGTACAAATGGCACAACACAAACAATGAAGCACTGAAAATACTTAATAAAGTAGAGCTTACATTGATAGACATACCAGAGGCAGAAATGAAAGAGCCAGCTGTGTATGCAACAGAAGATGAAAAAGAGAAGTTTGTTAAATATACCGTAAGAAATGAAACAAAAGAGAACTTCATTGGAAAGCCAATGTTCTTCAAATGGAGCAGTGATTACAGAGGAAGAATGTACTCAAGCGGTTATCATTACAACATTCAAGGAAATGAATATGAGAAGAATGTTATTGCGTTTAACAAGTTTGATTACTCAACCAAAAGAGCAATATATCAAGTAAAGCTGGCTCTAGCCGTAGCATTTGGTAAAGACAAAGTCATTGATGAAGAGAAGATAGAATGGTATGATGAGTTCATTAAGATTACAGACAACAAGTTAAAATTGCTATCAGATGAAAGTCCAAAGCATCCTACTGAATTTGAAGCACAGTGTCGTTCTATGACTATGTTGCTTACAGATGGGATTACTAACATTCCTATAGAAAAAGATGCTACAAACTCTCAACTACAAATCGTATCAGTACTGATGGGATGTCAAACTACAGCAATGACATGTAATGTGATAACAGACAATGCAGAGATTCAAGATGGATATAAATTATTAGCTGAAGAGATGACATTAGAAACAGGCATAAGTCTTGGTCGTGGTCAAATTAAATACAGCATGATGATCGATGGTTATGGTGGTGGAGCAAAGAAGATTGAACAACAATTGACTGAAGACATTGCTAATGAAAAGTATCGTAAGAAAGGCAATGCTAGAGAGTATGACGACAGACTATTACCAGCATTCTATGAGTCAAAGGATGTTATTGCACCAGCATCTGGAATAATTAAAAATTTGTTCATGGACATATGGGACAATGAAAGAACAGAATATAAATGGACTCTTCCAGATGGATTTGTTGCAGACTTAAGACCAGTAGAAACAATCAATATTTCATTGAATCCTTATGGGTTAAAAGAGATATCTATGATTGCAAAAGCTGTGTACAAAACAAACAGAAATACTAAATTAGGCGTATCTATTATTCATTCAATCGATGGTTATATAGCACGTCAAATGATTATTCTGTGCAAGGCTCTTGGGTTCGATGTGTTACCAATACACGATGGATTCAGATGTTTACCAAACTTTGTAGATGATATGCAAAAAGTATATGTTGGAATATTGGCAGATATTGCTGATAGTACATTACTGGAAGATATCGTTGAAGAGATTACAGGAGAAAGAATAACTGCACACAAGGACTTCACAGGGGCACAAGTGAAATTATCTAAGTATGCATTATCATAGGAGATAATCATGGAAGCATTTATAATGCTAATTGTTGTTGTGGGGGTCATTAAAGCCCTTATAATGGCATCAGACTACCTAGACATCAAGAAGGAGGAAAAGGAGCTCAAATCAAGCTCTATACCTCGAAGAGGAAAATTAAGTGAAAAGGAAATACAAAAAGCTCTAAGAAAGATTGAAGAAGACAAGTCATCAAATAGAGAGCCAGGGTATGATAACCAGCTTGTAGAGACAACTAGAAACATATTTGTACCTCGTGTGGAGTATGAGAAATACCTAAAAAGTTCAAGATGGCGACAAATGAGAGAATACTATCATAAACTAAGAGGATCAAAATGTGAACAATGCAATAAGCATATAAACTTAGACGAAATGAATCTTCATCATGTAACGTATGAAAGACTACTACACGAAGAGCCAGGAGATGTAGCAGTATTGTGTAGACAATGTCATACTGAAACTCATGAATATCATGGACTAAATAATTCATATTATCCAATATTAAACCAGAAGCAAAGAGATGAATTAACCGACAAAAGATTCACTCAAAATGAGTATGGAAAACCAGCTGTTTCTATCGTTAGTAGACCTCAAAGAGAGAGAGTCCAAAAAAGGCCAAAAAGCTCAAAGTGACCTCAATCAGCGAAGGGTAAAAAACAAGAAAAAAGGAGCAAAAATGAAAATTCAAAAGACAGAAGAAAAAGGGCTGCATGAAGGCACTTCTGTAAGCAATCATGCAAAAGAAAGATTTCTTGAAAGAGGTATGGGTATGGGTCCACCTTTTGATGAAAAACACTTAGAAAATGCAGAAAAATACATACTAAATAACACAATATGGTCAGATGTAATTATGAAGTATGTAATCATAGAATTTGATCTAAAATTAGTAATTCAAAATAATGTTGTTATTACTATTAAAAATATCAACATACCAAGTGAATTAGAATTTGAACACATCAAAAAGCTAGAATCATCAACATATGAAAGCAATAGAGTTACTCGTGTTGGTGGTAAAGAAAGACGATTGAAACTAAACACAGAAAAGACAGCCGAAAACTATAAGAAAAAACATAAAGCCAAAGTTAGAAAAAAGTATAAATAACTCCCTGGCTCTCAAAAAGATATATTATGAAACGTACAATATTATTGGAATCAAGAGATGTATTACAATTGGTGCTATCATCAAGTAAAAATCTTAGAGATAAAATAACAGATGATTTTTCAACACCAGAAGAGCAATACAAACAAGCGGTTATGGTAACAAATCAAATAGATTCTATATAAGAGTTGTTGGATAAAATAAAAACAAGCATACAAACAAAAGGATAAAACATGGCAGTATTAACAATTTATAAACCTGAAGAAAGCAGACCGTCAGGCTTTATGCATGGACGAATAGGTAAGTCATCAAATAGAGAGCCAGGGATTAAGAAACCAAACAGGGATGGAAATCCGGAAGAATACGATAAGTGGTTTGAAAAAAAGATGAAAGAAATAGCAAGAAAGAAAAAGGATGAATCATGAATTATCAAGACAGAGTAGTATTAGGCTCAATAGCAGGGATAATTATAACACTACTGCTATTGATTATAATTATGCTAGATGCAGTGATAAGTTAAAGGATAAGTAATGAAAACAAAAGTATTTAAAGATCCAGTACATTTAACTAAGTTTTTAGCTAAAGGGCATAAGGCTAGAGTAGAAGACACAAAGGCGTGGTGTTACTACAAAGATCAAAAGACCGGAAACCCATTTATGATGCATCTGGGAGTTATGGATACTATATGGAAATATGCAGACGGTAAGACTGCATGGGAAATAGAAAAGAAGAAAAAGCCCCACCCAAGAACCAAGTCTCATAAGGCTCTAGGAGTTACTGTAGCTACACATAGTGTAGTGTATGTCGCTAACCCTTCAATAAAAAGCTTATACTTTCTAACTGAATGGCTAGATTCGATTAACCAACAGCACATGTATGAGAATAACCTAACTTTCTCTACAGAAGAAGATGCGAGAGCTATGGCTAAGAAAATGATCAAGATGGCTAATAAGGATAATTAATGAATATTGAACTATCAGAAGAACAAGTTGAATTCTTATTAGAACTTGCAGACAATATGAGAAATAGCAATAGTCATGGAACTGCTAGTCCTTTTGGGATAATACCTGTAACTGAGTTTGGGGAGATAAAACCTGAAGGTTATGGAAGCAATCCAGCTATTATATATGATGGGTATTGTATTGAAAGTATTGAAGAATTCTTACAGTTGAATGGATATGACTTGAGTCCGGAGTCAGTAAGTAGAATAAAAGCATACAAGTCTATAGTTGATATGAAATATGATTCAGAGTTTGGAAAATACATTGATCTAGTGTCAATGAAATATAATAAAGAATATGTATCGCCTTACAAAGCAAACTTCTTCCTTACCAAAAATGGTTATGATCAACATATTAAAGCGAATGGTCATAATTTATGTAAACCAAAGCCATTTGCTATTCACTTGCGTAGAAATGAAGAGATGGCCCAAGTTATTGAATTATTACAAACCCTGGCTCTCAAAGTAAAAGGATAATTAATGGAAAATAGAGACCAAGAGTACACAGCTATTCAGTTAGCTGTAAAGGAACTCAAAGAAGATGAACTACGTGAAGCAGAGAGAGTAGCTGCTAGAGAATCAGGTACTCACTATAGAGTAGACACTGAAACATGTACTGTTGTAATGACAGATAGCCTAGCTGATTGGATAGAAGTATTCGACACAGAAGAAGAAGCAGTAAATGCATTAGGACAATACAAACTAGACATACTGGAGAATTAAAATGAAACATAATGGAGAGTACTACTTACAAGTAATAGGTGAGATTATAGACATGGAAGCTAACATTACAAAGATGTTTACTGTAATGCCAAAAGGTATGCGTATGCATAACTCAATTAAATTCTCTAAAATTTTATACGATCAGGTATCTATTGTAAGGGAAGTAAATTATTGTAATGATTTCAATGATTGGTACATATTGGATTCCTATGATAAAAAGACTTGGAAAATAGAACATGATGAACAACTCACATTAACAGATGTAATGAACACATTAAAGATAATAGATGATGAATACAAGTAATAACTAAGAGATTAGATTATCACCTCTTATAAGAAAAAATGCAGAAGAACTGCAATCAGAATGGAACGAACTAAAAGGATAAGATATGAGTAAAGGTCCAGACAAAAGATACAGACACAACGAGGGTAATTGCTGTCCTTTCTGTGGCTCTGAAGAGATATACGAGACTACACCAAAGAGAATTAATCTAGTATTTATGCTAGCACAGACATGTGAGATGTGCGATCATACATGGTTCACCACTTATGATATTACCTCTATGTACTATCAGATAGACAAGGAAACTAAATGACAAGAAAAGAATTAGAAGCATTAATAAAAGAACATAAGGCATACTCAAATAAGAATACAAAAGAATCAATTATTGACCTTAACGATGCTGATTTATCTGGTATTGATTTAAGTAATTTAGATCTAAGAAAATGTTCATTAACTGGAGCAGACTTCTCTGGCTCTAATTTAAGTTATTCAAACCTATCTGGAGTGAATCTAATAGATGCAGACTTTAGAGGGTCGAATCTTGAAGAAACAAACTTATCTAATGCAAACCTTCAGTATGCATATCTAACTGATGCAACCTTAAAAGGTACAAACCTAAGAAGAACAAACTTATTAGGAATAGCCAGTGTAGCAATATTCAGTATTACATTAAACGATAATGAATTAGGGTATGCAGTAAGACATAGCAATTGTGTAATGATTCAACTGGGATCATTCTGGGGAACTTCACACGAAGCAATACAAGAGATTATCAGAGAACACGGTAAAGAAAGTCACTACCAGCAAATCATCAGATTATATACAGATATACTAGTTAAAGGATAAGATATGACACAAGAACTAATAAACAAAAAGTTAGAAGAACATAAGATATGGCTAGATACAGATGGTGAAGAGGGAACACTAGCAGACTTCTCAAGCAATGCTTTAAGAAGAGCTGATTTATATGAAGCTAACTTAAGAAAAGCTAACTTAAGAAGAGCTGATTTATATGAAGCTAACTTAAGAAAAGCTAACTTAAGAAGAGCTGATTTATACGGAGCTAACTTAGGTGCAACCAATTTCAGAGAAGCTGATTTATACGGAGCTGATTTATACGGAGCTAACTTAAGAGAAGCTGATTTATACGGAGCTAACTTAAGAAGAGCTGATTTAGATGGAGCTAACTTAATAGGAGCTAAGAGCATAGCTTCATTTAGCACATATATAGGAGTTAGTCGAATCGGATATGCAATAAAACACGAAGATTGTGTGATGTTCCAACTAGGTTGTTTTTGGGGTACTAGTGATGAAGCAATACAAGAGATTAGAGAAAAGTACGGTAAAGAGAGTCATTATGAAGAGCTCATTAAGCTGTACACAGATATATTAACTAAAGGATAAGTTATGACAGATATATCCCACTCTATATTAGACGATAGTATAGAGTATCATAGTACACTACCAGAAAGCTTAGATGTTACCACCACCACCACTCCGAAGCTGGATGAGGATGGAAATGTTAAGGTTACTAAAGACCAGCCTAGGGAGTTTGAGGGTAGCACAACGACAATTATAGACGGTATGATAGCTAAGGCTAGGATAGTAGAGAACTTTGATAGCTACGAGGACTATATAGCTTACAACCTCAAGGTAGCAGAGTTTAAACATATTGGGGTTAGGCTATCCACCGCTCCTAAACGCAAATGTAGAGAGGCAGAGTACCAACCGATAACTGCTCTACAGCTAATGAGAGTTAGGCAGAAGTTAGAGCTGGAGAGGGTACTAACTTCAGATGTAGACACGCTAACTACAGACGAGAGGGTATTTAGGTTTAGACAACGACAAGAGCAGAACGGTGATAGGTGGCTAACTACAGAAGCCGAGTACACTAAGCATAAGTTTAAGCACTCAATACTAAGAAAATTAATTAAAGGATAAGATATGAAACAAGAACTAATAAACATGAATCAAGTTAAGCAGGGTGATACTGTAATAGCTGGAGGAGAACAGCAAACCTATGCCATTGAACATAAGGGAATCCACTATTGTTATGATGGTGATGGTTCAGATAGGTTAGTAATATGGGCTAGACTAGAACTACCCATTAAAAAGTGGGAGCCTAAACATGGTTATTGGAGAATAGATAGAGAGGGTGACGAGGTATCTGATGCTGATAATCACACATGGACTAATGACTTTGGTATGCTATTTAGAACAGAAGAAGAGGCAGAGAAAGCTAGTAAAATATACAGAACGTACCAGTATACACTAGAGTTTGATGAAGATTTAGAGGATGTTACGTGGTTTATTTATTATGATACACAAAGAGAGATGTACAGAATCGGTCAGTATACCTATGGTACAGTTTTAGGTATTATTTATATGTCACACGGTTGTGCAGTAGATTTAGCTAAGAAACTAAATTCAGGTGAAGTAGAACTATAAAGGATAGAAGATGTTTGTATACATGAGAACCTGTAAGTATTGCAATAAGCCAATACTTAATTACATGAGCACATGTAGTCATTGTGGTAAAAAAGTTAGATAAGGATAGAAGATGAGTAACAATAACAAACTACCTACATTTACAGGATATCTACATACAGTGGAAGGTCCTACCGATCCATACTATGAAGTAGTGCTTAGCATCAACCAAGATGAAATTTTAATTTCAGTAGATAAGTTCATAAATGACATGCGGATGCACTCACCAGAGCTGTGTTCTCAACTAGAAGATAGTACAGTGACAAACGTTCTGGTAATGAGAGGATGGTGATGAATGAGTAACTATAAGCATACATGTAATGGGGAAAGGTGCTTAGTGTTCTGTGAAGCTTGTAGAGATCTTAGATGGAAACAAGCAGCCAGAAAAGAACTAGAGTATCAGAAGTATAAGAAAGAAAGAAAACCAAAAGAAAAAGATATTCCTATTTCTTTTAAACTAGATGATTGGGAGTGGAACAATGACAGTTAGAGAATACATCATAGAAAAGAACAAACTAATATATGACCAATTAGGGTTAATACTCGTACCTGAAGATCAGATAATTGATATTGAGCCAATGAAGATTAGCGAAGAGGCAGACTACCTTGCTTGCCCTTACTGCATAAAATACCTTTTTTGTCATGGGTGTCCTATGAATAAAGCTGACAACAATTGCAATAACTTAAATAGTAGTTACGGACAATGCGTGGAAGCAGCTAATAAGACGAATTTAGTTCAATCAATAAAGGGATTGCCTGAACTTATAGCCAAATATAATAATGAATTACTAGAAGGAAACAACTAAATGACTAAAGACATAATTATGTTAATCATGATCCTTGGTTCAGTTGCATCATCTAAGAAGCCTAATGCAGATGGAGAACTAGGGTATGACTACCTTGAGGATAAGAAGCTAAAAGCCATAGCTGAATCATTAAACATGAAAGCAGTTACACTACACAAAGTTTACAAATCTAGGTGGCTACATGCTGCATGTGTACTAGAAGCAATGATTGAAGAAGGCGATATTCCTGTAGTAGATGTGTCTGGTATTGATATGGCTGTACATCTAGTTGCTCTATACCAAGAGAGAGTCAAGAAGAAGTCTAAGCTTCATTATATGAACTGGAAAGACATTACTTATGTACAAGATGCATTTGGATTAGACAAGGCAGCTATGGACACTGCAGAGCTCGTATGGGATAAGATATATGGAAAACAAAACTAAATAGTTCGTTGTATGGCATGACGAAGACATGGACAGAAACACAAAATTTGAGGAGAAAGAACAATGAGACTACCAACTAAATGGGAAGTGCTTGCATACAATGAAGAGCGATGGGCAATGAATGTAAGAGATGAAGTTATGGTAATTAATTACTTGCCTAACTCATTGACAATATCAAATGGGAAGGCAGATTACAATGTATTACTTGATAACATAATTGAAGAAGATGCAGATACTTTTACTTTTAAGTTTATACATTCACCTATAGGCGAACAAGCAGTTTGGCTAGCAACTGAACTAAAAGCTACAGACTACAGAGAAGCTATAGAGCAATTAGATAAACATAAAGACTACGTTGTTCATGGAACAGCAACTTTTACTAATGCAGTTGGAATAGCAGCAGCAAGTAAAGACTCTGCACGTAACAATGGAGGTAAGACTGACTACTATGACTTACCTAAAGAGGCTGAAGACATTCAAGATCTTATCGAGCATAAGAGTATGTCTTGGAACATAGCTAATATCTTTAAGGCTTGCTATCGCCTAGGCAGTCAAGATCATAGTTCAGCAGAACGTGACTTGAACAAGATGATGTACTTCATTCAAAGACAAATAGACCTAATTCAAAAGGATAAGTAATGATACGCAGAATACTTGATCTGTTTAATCTAAGAAAACTAACTAAAGATTATGCTATTGCTAATGCAAAAAAGCAGTGGAATAAGATGGAAAAAGAAAGAGAAAGAGAATCTAAAGCAAATAAAAGAGCTTTGGATTCTGTAAATGAAAAAAGAGGTTGGTACAAATAAGGAGAGCCAGGTGAGAAGATTTCCAGAAGTAGAAGACAAATGGGTTGAATCAAAATATGCTTTAACCATATTAGATAAGAAAATCAATAATCTAAAAGTAACTAGATTTAATGATGAAAAAAAAGGATACTCTTATAGAATAAAGAGAGCCAGTGAGGTGAAGAATACCAATAATACTGCAAAGACCTATATTAATATAAACCGATGGAAGGAAACAGAAAAGAGGTTAGCTCCAAAGGATTCAGAAAAAATAGGTGATTTATTTTATGGACATTTTGGAGAAGATCCGGACTATACATTAATAAATTATAAGCTTAGTAAAATGTCAGGATTACCAAAAAGAACATGGAGAGATTATTTTGATGAATTCACTTTCATTGATAGAGAAAAAACAAACATCTTATTAAAGCTAATTGGATATAAACCAATACTGTTTAAAGAAAAAAGATGACACCTTCACTGGCTCTCCCAGAAGATGAGTGGATTATAAAAAAAGATGCAGTCAAAATTCTTGGAGTATCTGAATATAAAATAAACAGAAAGTTCAAAGAGTTAAATCATAAAAACTCTATAAGACATAAAAGATGGGCAAGAGGCAATAAGAAACTGGATACTCTTGAAGTAAATATTACAAGATATGATGAGTCAGACACGATGTACCCAAAATCATATTGTAAACCTTTAGAGCCAGTGCTATTGTCATACTTGTTGAAATTTGAAACTGATGTTGAAGGGTATGATTCATTACCTGGCTCTCAAAATGAATGGAAAATGTTTTACGATAATCGTGTTTTTAGAAATAAAAATAAGATTGACATAATACTAAAACAACTTGGATTAGTTATTTTGGATTGTGTAAAATAGTTTTTGTTTTATATTTATATCCTTTAGAGTACTCTTTTGAGTATTCTATAAGGCTATGAGTATTCATAGTCAAATTTAATTAAACAAGTGCTATTGGCATGGTTATTGTTAGTTAAATTCATCAGTAAGTTCTTGTGATAATTATCTTGTTGTTGCTTTCTATAAGTCCTCCTGGTTATGAGGTTAAACTAACTACGTATATTCTTACCTATACATCTAATCAGATGGTCAAAATTTATAGTGGTTTATAATTCAGTCTGACTAGGTGTAGATGTAAGAATATAATAAAGGAAATAATATGCCTATTTGCATAAGAGATGATTTGTTTAGAGAACTTAGCCACCTAGATAAAGAAATAGAACATATAGCTGCTATAACTATTCAAGTTTATAACTCTAAGACGAGAGCAATCGAAGATAGAGTAAGAACCTTGAATCCTATTATTGAAGACTTTGAGCCAATAAGCAGTTTATACGAAGACGATAGCTATGAGCAACAAGAAGTATTTGCTCTAATATTATTTAGTGACAACACCTGGCTCTCAAGAGGCAGTAACTTTACCGAAGTACGTTGGCAATACCATAAACAACCTAGCATATCTGATGTCATCAACATGGACTATGCACCAAAACCAGAGGAAGAGGAAGAGCACTGGGCTTGTAGAACATGATAAGAATATAACAAAGGAAATAATATGAGTAAACTATTAGGTACTAGATGGAAGCACAAGGGTTCTCATTGCTATGCAGTAGTAGTGTTTGAGAGTGTAGGTGAAGAGAAGCTAGAAGACTTCTGTCATGCATACCCAACTAAACGTATAGATACTATTGTAGTTAAATACTACGGTGAGAGCCAGGGGGTAGTAAGTATGTACAAAGAAGACTTCTTATGGGACTACGAAAAATACGAAGCTACAGATGAAGAAATAGCACAAGAACTAGGTGTATTAGTGTTTAGTAAGGATAACTAATGAAAATAACATCTAAACTCTTGAAAACAATGATTGGTGAAACAATTTGGTACATGCCACGAGAAGGGTCTAATTCATTTAATAGAGGGAAATCTCCCGAAGAGCAAATAACATCCGGTAAGGTAATTAAAGTCGGTACTAAAAAAGTTACTGTTACAAATGGTAGATTAGAATTGTCCATCTATATTGATGGTATCTTCGACACATACAATTATGCTTGCTATCTATTCTTAAGTAAGCAAGATGCTATTGATTCCATTAAAGTAAAAGAACTTTCACAAGAATTAAAAAGCTTATCTTGGAAGCACATTTCTTTAGAAGAAATTAGAATTATCGAAAATATAATAAAGGATATCTAATGAAAAGTAAGAAATATTGTGATAACTGTAAATTCTTAGACATTTACGATGGGTGGCTTTATTGCTCAAAAAAGACAGAACTTATAGATACTCCTTTAAAAGTTAAATCAAAAGTTATTGATTATGAAGTTCAAAACAAAGATAATGCATGCGAATATTACCAACCTTCACTAAAAGTAAAGCTGATTAATCTTGTACGCAATATAACAATACAAACTAAAGGGTTAGACAATGTACAACGATGATACTACAAAACTAGGGATGAGAGATATCTTTACACCAGAAGCATATCTAAGTATATGCGGTGAATTAGGGATAGAAATAGCGTTGTTATATAACGATAGTGATGGTGATGAGTATATGTGGGCTAAGTGGACTAATGAATTAGACCCTAAACAAGTAACTGTTATAGATGATAGTATAGTACTAGGCGGTCACTACTATCGCCTAGATGAATTCATGAGATATTAGTAAAGGATAATCAATGACATTCAAAGGAACAATACATGTAAGTGCTATTGGTGCAGTGCATACAGAAATAGAAAATATTAATCAGAATAAATTTGAATATGGTTATATTATAGAACCATTAGCCGTTAATAGATATTACGTTAATGAATCTATTGTTTTGGATTTAGATGGTTATGAATTTGAAGTTTTAGAAGATGCTAGTATCTTGTTTTATAACGATAAGTTAATACTAGAAATTGACCCTGAAAGTGGTCTGGAAGAAACAATCGGTGAGCTACTCAAAGAGCACTTCACAAACTACAAAGGATAAACAATGACAGCAGTAGAAGCATCAGAGAAAGCATTAGCAGTCAACAGGAGACTAGCAGGATTAGATTTACCAATTGTCTGTGGGATGCAAAAACTTAATGGTTTAGATGCATTTTTGTTCTTAGAGCATGTAAACCCTAATATAGGCTCTATGCATAACATGGGGGAATTATCAGTACAAGCAATAGTAGCTAGAGCCATTGAGATGGATGAACCTGCATGGGTATGTCTAGCTGACGTATGTAGACCTGACATCTTTGACTTAGATGTTTACATTGATAAAGAGACTCCTTGTACTGTGACTACAGTAGGTAAAAATACTGTATCTGTATGTATAACATCAACTACTGAGATGGAAAGTATACCTATGAACCGACTATGGATCAAGCAGTAATGGAAGCTTTATTTGAAGCACTATTCACTGCTTGTATACAGTACAAGCTAAGCCAATACACAGGCAATACAGACACTAACTCATCTGCTTACTATATCACTGCTTCATGGCACTGTGAGAGGCTGTTGAAGGATGAAGAACCAGATGGCTATAAAGGATAAGTAATGAAACCAAAGAAAGACGGAAACTATTATGCTAGACCTCACTGGAAGAAAAGGGCAAATGGTTTAACTGTAAGATACAATCCTCAAGTGGGTAAATTCTATTACAGAAGAGAATACAATCCTCCAGATCAGCAACACCCATCAGAAGAAGCACTAAGTTTTAATGATTTTATTTTGGTAGATAAAGAATGTAATAAGATAGACGAAGATGATATTAGAGCAAAAAGAAATTATAAGGAAAAAGAAATGGATAAAGATTATATTGGTGGTGATTACCACGTAGTAGAGGTGGCATATAATTCAGATGCAGCGGCATCTGGCGATACTCATATGTTTAAAATAGATCTACAATTAGCAGAGTCTGTAAACATAGGCGATCTAGTGGTAGTAGATAGTAAATATGGTTATGATTTAGCAAAGGTAGTCAATATGATAGGAAACAGTTCAGGGAATGCAGGAGCAATAAATAAAGCTAAAGCTTGGATAGTAGACAAAGTAGACATGGCAGACCATCAAGCAAGAAAAGATGCTACTGAACGCAAGAAATACATCATGAAACAATTAGACGAAAAGAAAGAGGCAATGCAAGAGCTAGCAATATACAAAATGTTAGCTGATTCGGATCCGGAAGCTAGTAAACTACTAGAGGAACTAGAACAATTAAATAAATAAAGAGCCAGGAGTCAATCCCTGGTTCTCTCTATGATCTTATTCTCTATATGAGTAACTATCCCATCTCCAATTAACATTAGACTTATCAGAGTAAATATAAACCACTTAGTGTACTCCTCGAAGTATATGAATGATGTAGACTCTGCTAAGGCTTCAATGAAGAAATAAAGAAACACAAACATAGAACTAGATTCCATTATCTCTTGAGCGGTCATAAGATCCTCCTCAAGCAGAATTATATCAAACTAAAGGAAAGAAGAATGAGTTATTACGAAGATTTTATTGAACCATATATGGGAGAATTAGATAACTACCTTGAAGAACAAAGTAGAGATTACTGGATTACAAAGGATGGTAGAAAATTGGATATATCAAATATGGATAGACAGCACATTATAAATACCATAAGAAGATTCGGAGAGGATAGTGTTCCGCATCTAATGATTATTGAAGCAGAAAAAAGAAATTTAAACATAGGATAATAACATGCACAGATTCGTAGTAGACAAAATGAAGATAGATATTGATTTAGATATGAATAGAATTAATCTAACAGATCATAATGGAACCAAACTAACAATTGACTATATGCAAGAAATAGTTACAGTCAAGCCAGATAGAGAAACTATCATCAGAGAGGAATTCTACCCTGACTTAGAAACTAGAATTAAGAAGAGTACAGAGAAGCTTGTATGTAACAAGTATATGCAAGAGGGCGGAACCAAAGAAGAGATGGCTCTATTGGTGGAGCATGATTTAGATAGTTATTATGGATTAACTAAGAAAACTCACTATACTAAAAACTATTCACTAATTGGCAAAATTAAAGACAATGAAGCAAACATCCGTAGATGGCATGAAAGAGCAGTAGACAAGATGATTAAAGAAAGATCTTATAAAAGAACACAAATTAAGTTTACAGATAAGGTTTCTTATTCGTGTGGATATGGCGAAGGTAAACCTTTAGAACATTCAATACTAGATGCAATTATTTGTTTATTCTCTGATGTTTATGAAGCAGGAAACTTCAATAATTTAGAAACAGATGAAGATATTGATTGTATGTGTGAGGAGTATGATATTCATGGATATAAAGAACTTATACATATTATAGAGTCTTATAGAGAGATAATAAATCTACTAGAAACTATAGAGCCAGAGAGTTTAGAATACCTACATGAATTAAATATGAATGGCATTCATGACTACAATGAATTTAAGGAAAGCAAATGAACCAATACCCAATATGGATAGACGTAACAGCATGTACTTACAGATCATCAAAAAGCTATGGTGCGAAGAAAGTAAATGAGCAAAAAATCTTAGTCGGATCAAGCAGCAGCAACTCCCATGAGATGGTTGAGATAGTTAACTATAAGAAATCATTCAATCATGAGAAGTACGGACCAGTAATTAGTTTCAGATGTAAGGTAGATGAAATCATCATTAAAGAAGTATTGTTTAAAGACAATGACGGTATAGCAGGTGAATACATCAAGACTAGATCCGGACTATCAAGAACTAAAGGACTCAAATGACAACACAAGAGATGATTGAAGTAATGCAGGCATATGATGATGGGAACAGCATTGAATTTAGCGAGAAGTCAAGGATTGGATGGTTCTACGATGAAACACCTAAATGGAATTGGGTATATTTTACTTACAGAGTGAAAAGGCTTACACGTGATGAGATGATAAATAGATTGGTTGATGACGATATTAGACACATATTACTATCAGCAGAATATGGAGATTATTCATATTTAAATGACGCTTTATCAGGAAATGGGTTCACTCCTTATACTAAAAGAACAGATGAAGAAATCAAACATGCTTACACAGATATGATTGCAAATAATCAGGAGAGACAGTGAAAGATTTATTAGAAATGATTGAAGTAATGCAAAATTTTCATGATGGTCACATACTTCAGTATTATTCAAATGGTGAATGGGTTGAAACAAAACACCCAACTTGGGATTGGTCTAATATTGATTACAGAACCACAGAAAGAAGTATTGATGATATGATTTCTAAATTAATGGAGTATGAAATTAATATGATCAAAGAAGCTGTCGATAATGATGACGATGATTATTTGGAAAATATCCTGTCTGGTGAAGCGTTTATTCAATATGCAAATATGTCAGATAAACAAATAATAGAACAATTTGATGAAATGAATGAAGAAAGAAGTAACAAGGAGAACCAGTGATTATAGAAACAACAATATTAGAACAGCAGGCAATATGGGTAGAACGTACTATTAGATTTGAAGCTGATTCAGTAAAACATGCAGAAGAAATCTTAGCTAGACAAACAATGGAGTCTTTGGATGAGATTGACATTGAATACGGAGACGGTGACTATATTAGTGACGAAACAAGCATTACTGCCATTGAGTGTATCCATTATAACCAGAAGTTCGAGGAGATCTGATGAATATCAATTGGAGCCAAGGTATGAATCTACAAAATATATCTAATAGTCTAGTGGTCTTAGAGTTAGAGATATTAGAGAAGATGCATACAATATCTATGGAAGAACCTTCTAGTGCATCTGTACAATTATCAGGAAGTAGTATTCAAATAACATTGAGCTACCCTTCTGGCTCTATAATTATAAACAACGATAAATTAGTCAGCGATACTACTGACTTACCTAAAACAGAACAGATATCTATTATGGAAATAGTAAAAAGAATACTTAACAAATATAAAGGAAATTGAATGAAAACTAAACTATTATTTGCTACACCTATTTGGTTAGCTGCTAATGCAACTCGAATGTCTCACGATACTCATCATTTAAGTGATACAGACCTTAGCTACCTAGAAGGTAATTGCCCAGTAGCTACAGGGCCTAAAGACAGACACTTAGTGAAGAAGATTGGTGTTACATACATGCATGAGTCAATCTTAGAGATGTTAGATTATACCTTTGATGTAGAGATGAATACTAAAACACTAATGTCTTTCAGTAGACACCGTATTGGCATTTCATTAACCATAACATCATCAAGATATACACCAACCAAGAACAGAAATAGCCTTCGTACGCAAGGAACACCCAATACAGAGAAGTACTTGTCTCGAATCATGGACATTGTTCAAGAAGCAATTGATGAAGGTTTAGAGGATGATGAGATTAGTTTATTGTTACCTCAAGGATTTATCTACAGAGGACAGATTAAACTCAATGCTAGAAGTCTTAGACACTTCTTTACCCTACGCATGACTAAAGGTGCTCATGTCCATTCTAGGGATTTAGCGTATAGATTATTTGATAATCTTCCTAATAGTCACAAATATCTATTTACAGATAAGATCCAGAAAAGTAATAGTAGATATGAAGAGTACAACAAACCAAAGGAACAGAATGAAAAAATTTAAAAGATACCAGAGAACAGGTTATGCAGAAGCAAGACCTTACGAACCAGGGGAGGACTTATCTAATGTTAGTGTATCTGATGTTGATAATCCTAAGACAGACACAGGTGGAATGGTAGCAAGAAATCCAGAGAATCATAATGATCAATGGTACATTGCAGGTGATTACTTTGAACAAAACTTTTCAGAGCCAGTGAAGGATTTCGGATGGGCTATTCAGCAACTAAAACTAGGTAAAAAGGTGTCTCGCAAAGGCTGGAGTGGTAAAGGTATGTGGTTGGTCCTGCAAACAACAACAGAAAATATTAAGCCATATCACGGAAGCCTATATGCAGTAGCCTTGAAAGATAGCCATTTTGCAGATACAGTAACAATTGATGCTCATATTGATATGTACACCGCAAACAAAACTATGCAACCAGGATGGCTAGCTTCCCAAGCAGATATGCTAGGGAATGATTATTATACAGTTGATGGAGAACCAGAGGCTTTACGCACAGGAGACTACTAGTGAAAAGCAATAATAGAAATATAATATATTTACTTGTTGTATTTCCAATTTTATCTCTAATTACAATATATAACGATAGTATAGATCATAATACGACTGCTATTATAATTGCTATATACATGTCGGCATTGACTATAGGAGTAGTTATATCAAACTGTTCAAGAGAAATAATAGATACTATAAATCTTCAAACAATGATAGGTAATGCTCTTCATGATAACTTTAGCGAAGAAGATGCTGAAACAATCAATACTCAAATAAAGAATCTTTAATGGAACAGATAATCAATAAAATCATTGGAGGAGCTGTATTTATTATAGCTTCTATCTCTGCATGGACAGTGACTACTGTAGTAGAACTAAAGACTGAAGTAGCTGTATTAGAGGTACAGAAGGAAGCTCAAGCTGAACAGATTAAAGTATTAACCATTCAAGCACAAGCAATCAATCCTGTACTTGCTGATATTTATGAGATTGTAAAGGATAAGTAATGAGTTATGATTTAAACCCACTAACAACCAAGACATGTAGTAACTGCGGACAACAATTTACACCTAGTTGGACATACCCAATTATATGTTCTAACTGTGTAAATAAGAAAGGATAACCAATGGAAATTCATGAAGAATTCAATGAAGAATTAAAAGAACTGCTTATTATCATGGAACTAACATTTTCAAATTGCAGAACATAAGGACAAATAATGACTAAATACATTATCGAGAGCCAGGGAGAAAGCATGATTGTAGGATTCATGAATGAACTAGGTGAGCTAGAATATGACGTATATCATCATGCAGATGGTGGAGTATTTACAGAGCCAGAGGGTGAACCATTAGAATTCTTATTGGAGAATACAGACTGTAATGGGGATGAAGAAGAATACAAAGTAGAAGTGTAGTATGGGAGACACATACTATAGGAGAGCAAGTCAAAGTGCTCATGGGTTAGATGATGGCAGAGCATATATTAATTATGAAGGCAATTACTATGCAGTCTACAGAACATTCCAAGAAGCTATGGAGGCATTGGATGGTACTTCAATACCAGAACGATTAGCTGAATTTAGCACAGAAGAAGAACTAGATAAATACTTAGGAGAAGAGTAAATGAAAGTAAGCAAACTAATTGAAATGCTACAATATGAGTATAGGCCAGACGAGGAAGTATTCTTCACTTTCTATGACGAAGAGTTTGCCAAACATGTTCTCCTTGAACGGTACGAACATAGCAAATGGCAAGAAGTAGTATCTATTGCTGAAAATGATTATTCAGATGATGATGCAACTAATTACCTAATAGATTTATTACAAGAAGAATAAATGACAGAAAAAGACTATAAAATTATTGACTTAATTATTAAAGAAAATTTAAATGGGACTACTTATGAAGACCTCAAGATATACTTCGAAGAGTCAGAAATAGAAAAACTTAAATACATGGATTCAGATGATTTAATAGAGATTGCCAATGATATGGATATAGATTTATCTGATTTAGAGGACTAAAAGGGAAAAAATGGAAAAACAAAAATATTATATTCATTGCCAAACAATGAGAGCCTTCCTGTTAAAGGCAAGAAAAGAAGACACAGAAGGCTATTGGATTCCAAAAGCATCTTGTATGTCGCTAGAGTACACCAAGAGCGGCAATATAAAAGCAATCATTAATGATGAATTCTTTGATGATGAAAATAGAACTATACTGAAATAAAGACTAACTATTTTCGCATCTAAGGATTTGCCTAGCTCATACTAGTCTTAGAGTAAGTCGGACAACTTATCTGGAGCATCATATGCCATGACTCCTTTCAAAAAAAAACAAAACATAAACATAACTTCAGATATTTAATACAGCCTATTAATCAACCAATAGATAGGCTGTAGTTAAATATCAATCAAAAGGAAATAAAATGGGACGATCAGTAAATTATTTATCCGGAGCAACACATGTATCATATATGGATACTTCGGAGTACGGTATGAGAAGTAAAGCAAGCTGCGAAGTGTGTGATGAATATTACATGGAAGAAGAAGCCAATGAATGTTGTGGCAAAACTTTATCTTATAGAATAGAATATGATGAATTCTCTGGCCGATATGATTTTGATTATCTAATTGAAGACTTTCAAAGTAAAATGATGGATAGATTCAAGTCATTAGAAATTTGTGAAGAACATGACGGAAGAGAAACTTCAATAGTGCTAGAAAACAGTCTAGTTGAATTAGGCATATCAGAATATTGTGGGCTTACTTCATTCAGCGTTAGACCTAAAGATAGCCTATATGAATACACTCCGGATCTGACAGGACTAGCAAAAAGAAATGCAGAGCATATTGGTAAGTGGATGTCGGAAAATATAGGTGACATACAAAAAATAGGATCTTTCTCAAATGGAGAAGGCGTGTACGAAAGAAAAACTAAATAAGAAATTTTCAGATATACTTCTTTTGGCTTTAAAGAAGTTTTTATCCCATTTTCTTTTTTATGTAAGTCCTATCTCGCATTCATTTATGAGATTCCTTTCTTAATTAACCTTTCGATACGGGCAGAGACTTTTCACCTCTGCCTCTTTTAATTTATACATTCAATATATAACTGAAAATTATATATGGATTGTGAAAATTACTAAGGAAAACAAATGGGAAATTTACCAAAAATAAATCAAGAAATCTTGCAACAAATTCATTCACATGAAAAAATGAGTGATAAGTACAAGCACATCAAAACTTCAGATGTAATTCAAGAGTTTGAAGCTAGAGGTTTTGAAATTACATCATTTCAACAAGCAAACACTCGTGTAGCTCATAATGAGAATAAACAACGACATGTAGTAAGAATGGCTCAATCAACTGATATTGCTCTTCCAGAAAGATCAGAAGTTGTTATTATGAATAGCTACAATGGTTCTTCTAGTTTAAAACTTCATTTAGGCGCGTATCGAGTGGTTTGCGCCAATGGAATGATTGTTGGAGATGATGAAATCGAACCAGCTAGAATTATGCATAGTAAAAAAGATTGGGATTTTGAAGTATATAAATTTCTAAAAAGCTTTGACTCAAATTCAAAAAAGCAACAAGAAAACATTGAACGTATGAAAAAGACATACATGAGTTTTGACAGAGAAATGGAGTTTGCATATCAAGCAGCATTAATTAGAGAAAAAAGTATTGAAGATATTCTTGACCCAAAAGAGCTTATTATTGCAAAAAGAGAAGCTGATGTTGGTCAAAACCTTTGGTTAACTTTTAACAAGACACAAGAAAATCTCATCCAAGGAAATTTCACTAAGATTTTTGAAAGAGCAAATGAACAAGAAATTGTTGAAAGAATTACACAAAAAGCATCTATTATCACTGATAGCAAAAGAAATATGCAAATCAATTCAGACCTCGGAAAACTTGCATTAAGCTATATGGAGTAAAATTTTATTCAAATAAATTCTAAGGAACATTATGGATAAGTTTATAGAAACACCAGAAGAAACAGCCGCTAGAAAAGCTGGATATACGACAAGAAGACGAAGAGAAATCAGAGAAGAAGAACATGTCCAGAGCCAGAGAGATAAACGTATTGAACAAAAGAAAGAACAAGAAATGATTAATAACTTTATGAAGTTAAAAAATGAAATCTAAAACGATTTGGATATGCTATGCATGCTCACAAGAGTCAAAAGAAATATCAAATAAAAACAAGATACGAGATGCAAAGTATTCAAAATGTAATATTTGTAAAAAACAAAAAGTAGTGCAAAAGCATAACGAATCAGAATTATTGAAAGGAGAAAAATGAAATATGAATTAGTACAAATCTCATCAGACAGGAGCTATAAGCGAGATATTATTGAAATTCCAGAAATTAAAGTAAATGAAAGTCTTGAAAAAAATAGACGAACTGAAATTGATTGGTTGATTGAAAATGAAATTGTTGAGATTGGTGAAAACACAAATTGGCTATCATTCGCACCTGTTGATATGACGCAATATCAAGTAATGAAAGTTAAAGATCATAAATACTTAGTTCAAGTAATCAACAATAGTTTGAATTATTTTAAACTAGATTACGAAAACTTTAATGAAGTATTACTTGATCACAAAATCAAATACAATTATGAAAACGTAAAACAATTAATGGAAGGAATCGTTTAAATGGAAGCAAAATGGTCACAAGACTTAACAAAAGCACTGCTTGATGGGACTACATACTCTGGCTCTAAAGTAGCAAAAGAAAGAGTATTTAGCGCATCTATGCTAGGGAAAGAACCTTACATCAATATGATGAAATACCTACATGGAAATTTTGAGCAAGAGGAATATGGAGCAAACACAACAGGTTCTCTCTATCAACTAGGTATCGATTCAGCACTTAAAGACAATGAGCAATACACTATTGCAAAACGCATTAAGTACACGCTACCAAATGGATGGGTTATTTCCGGTGAGATGGATATGATTGATGAAATAAACAAAGTTATTATTGATGCAAAACTTATTGCAATATCTTCATACAACAAGGTTATTTCAAATATTTTTACTCACGAGTATAACCTGCAGCTTGCTGTGTACAGATGGCTTATGTGGAAAGAAACTGGAGAAGAATACGAATGTGCTCTACATGCAGTAAACAAAGGTGGATCAAAAACAAAGAAAAATCTATTATCAAATTTTACGCTTGAATTGATTTCTCTTGAAGAAATAGAAGAGATGCTTATTGCCGCAACGGATGAGCTTCAAAAATGTATTGATACAAATACAATGCCACAAATTGGATGTGATATTTTCAAATTTGGTAAAGTAAATGGTGTTGCTAATAGATGTAAAAACTTTTGTGATTACAATAAAGTATGCCCTCAATACACTGACTCTCAATATGGAAGAGATGCTGGATTTGCAAAGTCTTTAGAAGTGGACGATAAAAAAGAATATGATCCTTTCACAATCGATGATGGATTCAATTTTTAAATAACTTCTTAGAATCAATATTTTTATTGGTTCTATAGAGATTATTAACAATAGGAAAATAAATGGGATTAAGACCTTATCAGCTTGAAGCAGTAGAAAATGTAGAATCAAATATTATGTTTGGTGAGCAAGAAATCATTATTGAAGCGCCAACGAGTGCAGGAAAAAGTCATATTGTTGCAGAATTGGCAAAAAGACTAGAAGGCCATATAGTAATACTTGTATCTTTCACACCTTTAATAAATCAGTTGTCCGAAACACTATCTGACATGGACATAGATCATTCAATTCTAAAAGCAGGAAGAGAATCAGAGTTTGATAGCAGTAAAAGAATAAATATATGTATGGCTCAAACATACTATGCAAGAATGGATAAAATGCAATTAAAAGCAGATATTCTAATTGCTGATGAGTATCATGTTAATTACAATTCAAAACGCTCTAAAGCAATACAAAACAATTTACAACCATCAAATATCATTGGATTAACAGCAACTCCTTGGGATGCAGATGGAGTAAAGTTATCAAATAAAGCTGAAATAGTATCAACACAAACAGTACAAGAACTTGAAGATGCAGGGTTTCTATGCCCAATAGATTATTACGTGCCAAAATGGGCAGCTGCAATTGATTACTCAGCTGTTAAAAAAAACGGTTCAGAGTACAACATGACGGACCTAGACAAGATTGTTAATACTGAAGGTCATCTAAACAAGTGCATTGAGTCTATGGATCAGCTAGATGCTAAAAACAAGAAGTTCTTGTGCTTTTGTTCAACAATAGAGCAATGTGACAATATGGCAAAGCTATTGAGAGCCAGGGGGTATATGGCTGAGGCGTATCATTCTAAAGTGAACAAGAAAAAACAAGAGTTAGTAATGGATGCTTTCAAGAATAATACTACTTATAACAAGAATGCACTAGACACTTCATCTGGCTCTCTATTCGAAGACAATGAAGATAATAATATTGCAGTAAAAGGCTTAATATCTGTATCGAAACTAAGCATTGGATTTTCTGTTCAAGATATTCAGCTTGGTGTAATTCTAAGACCAATAGGCGTGTTATCTTTATATCATCAAGTTGTTGGACGAATGAAGAGAATACACCCAAGCAAGAAGTTTGCAGAAGTTCTTGATCTTGGTCAATGTCTACAGAATCATGGATTTGCTGAAACAAAATATAATCCTCCAGCTTCATACTCTGATAGAAAAGATCAAGTAGAAGCTCTATTACAAGCCAAAACAGTGCTTGAAGATTTGCCTGCTCTTCTTGACAATAAAAAACTTGAAAAGATTACAATTGAAGAATATGACAAACGATTACAATTACTAAAAAAGAAACTTGAAGTTAGTCTTGAAGAAATGACAGTAAAAGAGCTTGCTGCAGCATTTGAAGTGTCAAGGGACCACAAACAAATTATATCTATTGCAACCATTATTTACACAATTAAATATGGAAACCCAGTGTCAAAAAAAGGAAATCCATACAAATATAGACCTGAGAACTTTTGGGGTACATCTACATTTGGAGATAATACAGATTTTCATGTGCATCACACGATGGAAGAGTATTTCAATATGTATCCAGACCAGAAATCAAAATGGATTAAGGCTTTGAGAACCAGGTGTAGAAACATAATCAAAGAAAAGAAGCAATTATTTGCAATTACAGGTTTTATTAAATTCATGGCTGAAGAGCATCAAAAAGATTTGGATTTAGAAAATATGGCCTCTGATGATGTTAATACAGCTAAATACATTATAGAAAGTAATGGAAATCAGATTGAAGTATCAGAGGAAGATATACCGTTTTAAAAAGGGAAAAAATTGAAAAATATAGAAATTCTTTATGAATATGCGTTAGATCAAAGTGAATATATATTGCCAAAAGAATTATTTCTAAATGCTTTATTTTTCAATACAGCGTCTGCTTTAGGTCTAAAAAGAACCAGGGTTGTTAGATCAACAAATAGAGGTGATAAAAACATCATTCCAAATTATTATGGAATTAGTTTTGCATCAAGTGGAGTTGGTAAAGATCATTCAAACAATATAGCTAAAAGTATATTTGATCCAATGTTCAAAAGCTTTACTGATAGAGCTGAATCATTCTTTCATTCGAACAAGGATAATGATGGTAAGCCAGATAAGAAGTTTGTAAATCTTACATCATATTTTGTACCAATATCATCATCAGTTGAAGGAATACAAAAGGCCGCCCAAACAGTAGATTCTATGCACTCTGGCTCTATAAATGTTACTTCGGATGAACTTGGTGATACTATAGGAAAAATGGATCCAATATTCACTAAACTGAAAACATCATGGGACACTGGTATATCCGAAGGACAATTGAATGTTTCAGAAGGTGGAGAAAATTATTATACTGTTGAAGATGTTGGATACAATGCTTTATTGTTCGGTTCACCGCAACCTTTTGAACTTGATACAAAGAAGAAAGATAAATTACTTGAAGCGTATGTGTCAGGAATGGCAAGACGTGCATTCATTTATCATAACAACACATACAAGAAATCTGAAAACAGAAATCCAAATGTTGAAAAATTATCGAAAGAATCAATTGAGAATACTACCGAATATGTAAAAGAGCTAAGAAGCTTTATCAACAATACAAAAGAAATGATATTACCAAATGACGTATATAGTGCATTGATTGAATTTGATATAGAGAAAGAAAAATCAAGAGAAAAATCTCACTCATTGATTGCAGAGGATTTGAGTTCTCCAAAGAAAATTGAAAAGCTTCTTGGAATAATTGCAACATTAGATTTATCAAGTAATATCACAATGGATCATCTAAAATTTGCTATTGAATTTACAGAAATGATGGACAAAACAGCAGAAGAAACTGTTGAGATAAAACCTATTTATGTTCAAATATATAACAAGCTAGAACAACGAGAGTTTATGGCTAGGACAGATATCGTTAAATCAGTAAAAGATGTAACTCTTAAGTCACTGGAAGACGAAATGACACTTGTTGGTGAGCATGCAAATATGGTTGGTAATTCAATTGTTAAAAAGGAATATGGCGGTATAATCAAATATAGAATTGAAAAACTAAGTAAGACTTCTATTGACAAGGTTATCATCTCGTTAAATTCAAATCCTAGTAAATTTGAACCTGCTGGGTTTGTGAAAAAAGTTGGAAAATTCAACAATTTGCATAATGTAGTAAATAAATATAGATACTCAGCAGGAACATTTCATAATAATCATATTTTAGATTCAAATTACAATGAAGAACAAAACTTATTTATTATAGATATTGACGAAGATATGTCGATAGAGGAAGCAAAAAATTTGTTTTCATCAATGACATATTTGATATTAACAACAAAATCTCATCAAGTTGAAAAAAATGGAACTGTATGTGATAGATTTAGAATCATATTGCCAACACTGTCTACATTCCATTTGAAACCAGATGTTTATTCTAGGACATACAGAAATGTTCTTCAAGCTCTTGGTGTTAGTGAAGCAGATGAAAAATGCTCTAATGCATCAAGATGGTATTATCCTTTTAAAGATGCAAAATATTGGTATAACGAAGGCGACATGCTAGATATTAGACCATTTATTGTGGATAGTGTGGAAAGAAAAAATTCAGAACAGGCAATGAAGAACTATGATAAAGAGGAAGCTCCAGATGACCAGCGTGTTGATGGTGCGCTAAGATGGTTCGTCAATAGCACAACAAATGGAAATAGAAATGATAATGTATTTAAATTATGTATGCTATTAAAAGATAAAATTGGGATAACTGACTGGGAAAGATGGGTAGTGCATGGAAATGCTTGCTTGACGGATCCAATATCAGATAGCGATATGAAAAGCACATTATCTAGTGCTTCAAGAAGATAATATTGGCATTCCTTGGTTCATTTGAGAGCCAGGTGATGTAAGACCAATTAAGAATTTAGAAGAAAGGAAATATATGGGAAAAGTTACATCAATTGCAGGGTCTTCAGGTGCAGGAAAATCTAGTAGTTTTGAAAATATGAATTGGAAAAAAACATTCATTATCAGAGCAAACAGAAAACCATTACCGTTTAGAAATAAACTGAAAGAATGGGATTCCAAAGAGAAAACTGGAAACTTTATTTATTCAACTGACTATGAATATATCAATAAAGTTATCAAAGTTTTACCAAAATATGGATTTACCTCAATTATTGTAGATGATTCAACTCACCTACTATTGGATGAAGTGATGCGAACTGCAAGAGAAACAGGTTTTGATAAGTTTATGCGTATGGCAGAAAACTATTATAATCTATTCAAGACAGCAGAAGGTTTACCAGATGATGTCAGAGTTTATGTTATTAATCATATTGACACAGATGACAATGGAAATGAGATTATTAAGATTGTTGGTGGAAAATTCATTACTGAAAAGATTGATATTCCGTCAATGCTAACAATTGCAATTAAAGCAGTTAATCATAAAAGCGAATATAAGTTTGAAACTCAAGGTGTTGGTAGAGATTTCTACAAATCACCAAGAGGAATGTTTGAAGATAAAATAATTGACAATGATTTAAGAATTGTTGATGATGCTATCAAGGACTATTACTATATTGAAGACGATAATATAGATGCATCGGCTGGAGAAATGGTTGAAATTTTATTGGCAGAAAAAGCAAAAAGAGAAGCCGAAGAGGATTAATCCCTGGCTCTCGAATTGTACACAAACAATGAACCTAAATGGTATAACAAAATAAAAATAAAACAGGAATATAAAACATGGGATTTTTTGACGAACTAGACATTAACGAGAAAGAATTTGAAGAAGCAAAGGACTCTACACTTGGTGGAGATTTTGAAGCACTAGAATCAGGCGTATATGACGCAACGGTAGAAGAAGTAATTTTATTTAAAGACAAATTTAAAGTAAAAGATGAAGAAGTTACAACAACAAATCTTCGTATCAACATTAAACTTAAAAATAGCGGAAAAATTATTTCATTCAAAAAAGATGTTGGTAAAACAGTTAAAGACGGAAGCTTAAACAAGGGATTCCTAGCGCGACTTAAATCATTAGGACTTGCAACAAACTTTGATATTGACAATCTTGAAAAAGGTAAAAAAGTTAAATTAAAATCAAACTTCAATAAAGATTGCGAAGGTATTCTTTTAATGGGTGTTAATGGTAAGCCTGTTCAAGCAATGGTTAGAAAAGATATTGATACAAACAAAGAGCCAGGTGAAGCATTCCGTGAGAGTAATTCTCTTGAAGGTGTTACATCAAAAGGATCTGAAGATGTTGAAAAATTCAATGACAAGATTGCTAAAAATGGTGGAGAGTTCAAATATAAAGGTTGGGTAAAAACCGAAAAAGCTCAAGGCGGAAAGTCGGCAGAAGAGAATAAAAAAGATTTAGACGATCTTGACGATTTTTAGAAACTAATGAACTTAAATAACTTTTTTGACCAGCTAGAGTTGGTCAAGGAGTTTACAGTACCAATGATGATGAACAAAAATAAATTATGTACAATTAATAATTGGGCATCAACTCATTATATGGCTAAATCAAGAATTAAAAACGAATACAAGGAATTGTTAATGAGTTTCTTTCTTGATGGCGAAAAGATACCTGAAGACTCGATATTTGTTTGGACTCCCGAATATAAAGACAAAAGACGAAGAGACAGTATTAATTCAGCCGCCATAGCAAAGGTAATAGAGGACACAATTGTAATCACTGGCTCTATGATTGACGATAACAAAACAAGTCATCTATTACTTCCAGGAACTGTAGACAAGTCTTTAAACGAGCACTTAATGAATATTAAGATATATTCTCAATCCAAAAAATAAAACAAGGAAAATACATGACTAAATCAGAATTCATTGCAAAAGTTGCAAAAAAAACAGAACTAACAAAAATTGATACAGAAAAAACATTAAACGCAGTACTTGATACAATCAAAGATACGCTTGTAGCAGGTAATTCAATTCAATTTGTTGGCTTTGGTACATTTGAAGCGAAAGAACGTTCAGCTCGTGAAGGGATTAATCCTCGCACAAAAGAGAAAATTCAAATTGCAGCTAAAAAAACTCCAGGATTTAAAGCTGGTAAACCTTTAAAAGACGCAGTAGCGAATAGATAGTACATAATGAATGTAATTAAACATAACGGTTCAACTGAGCCGTTAGATATTGAAAAAATTAGAAATTCATTGTTATGGGCAAGCAAGGATTGTAAAAATATCAACATCTCTGACTTGGAACTATCTGCAAAGCTTGAGCTGTATGATGGAATAAAAACAAGTTTCATTCATGATATTTTTATCAAAACAGCAGAAGATATGTCATCTCTAAGAAATATAGAGTGGGATGAAGTAGCTAAAAATTTAATTCTGCAAAAAATCTATAAAGAAGTAAATGGTAGCATTCATCCATTACCATTAAGACAAATCATAGATAGAGGAATCCAATTTGGTAAGTATACTAAGAACTTGTTATCTTTATCAGATGAAGAACTGTCTGAGCTAGATAATGAAATAGTGTATGATAGAGATTTTACATTTACTGCATCAGGAATAAAAGCATTACTAAAATCATATAGCTTTACTCAAGATTCAAAGCAAATAGAACTTCCACAACACATGTTTATGTTAATAGCAATTGATGCATTTAGAGATTATCCTGATAATAAAATGCATTACATCAAAAAACTATATCATGCTCTATCAACATTTAAAATAACATTGCCTACTCCCGAAATGAATGCTCTACGAACTGATTCTCACGATTATGCATCTTGCACATTGCTTAGAATTGGTGATACATTAGACTCATGGAATGAGGGATCAAAAGCAATTGTTAATCATACCGCAGCTTCTGCAGGTGTTGGTGTTGATCTAGCAGATATTTCTTCAATTTCAGATTTAGTAAAGAATGGAAAAATTACTCATGGTGGTAAAGTTCCAGTTATTAAATCAAATGATGCTGATGTTCAAAAAGCAACACAAAACGGAAGAAGAGGCTCTGCAACTAATTTTATTTCATTTTATGATCCAGAAATTATTCAGATTATGTCTTTAAAATCTCCTCGTACTGATATTGCTAAGAGAGTTAATGATATGTCTTATGGCATTAAAATTAATCAATTGGTATATGACAGAGCCAGGGAAGGTGAATCTCTTAGCTTATTTTCAGTTCGTGTTGCTCCTAAATTGCTTGATTTGTTTTGTTCTGATGATCAAGAAGGATTCATCAAAGAATACGAAAGATTGGAAGAACTAGGTGTTTATTCAGATCAAATTGATGCTAGAAATTTTATGAAGATTTTCAATACAGAATGTTATGAAAATAGTTCATATTATCCAGTAAACATTGATGAAGTGAATCTGAACAAACCATACACTGAAAACATATATCAATCAAATATATGTGTAGAAGAAGTATCTCCTACAAAACCAGTATCTAGTGAAAGACCTAATGATCCAGATATTGCTATTTGTGTTCTTGGAAATCTAAACCAAGGGCTTATTGGACTTGAAGATATTGAACAGTATGCAGATTTGCTAGTAAGATTGCAAACACACATTATGTTGCGCCAGAATCACCCTATGCCTCAATCAAATGCTTATGTTAGAGAATATCGATCAATTGGATTAGGTATCTCAAATCATGCGTATTGGCTTGCTAAACAAGGCTTGAAGTATGGTGAGCAAGAAGCGCTAGATAAACATGATGAGTGGATGGAAGCTTTTCAGTATTACATGATAATGGCAAGTATGAATTTAGCTAAAGAAATTGGTGAAGCACCAAGATTCAGAAAATATACTTCTTACGCACAAGGCATTATGCCTATTGATAGATACAAGAAAACAGTAGATGAATTAACTCAAAGAAAACCATCTAAGAATTGGGATATGCTAAGAACACTGGTTCTCAAGAATGGAATGGCAAATTGTGCATTAACAATGATTCCACCATCTGAAAGCTCTTCTGTTCCGTCTAATCAAACTAGTGGAATGGAGCCAATCAAGAATCTATTGACATATAAAAAGAAGAAGCATATCATCTCTAAGCAATATGCACCTGACCCTATTAAGCTTGCTGATAAGTATGATTATGCTTATGATACTAAAGACATGACAAAAAGATATTTGAAAAATGTAGCAGTATCTCAGAAATGGATTTGTAAATCAGCCAGTGCAAATAGATGGTATAACCCAGATCTCTATGAAGACGGAAAAGTAAGTATTGTTGACATTGTTGCAGATATGTATTTTGCTAAATACTACGGTGCAAAGACATTATACTATACAAATACACGTGTTTCTGATGTTGCAGAAGAATCAGAAGATGGACATTTCTACGAAATTGAAGAAGATTCAGGGTGTGCAGGAGGAGGATGTAATGTCTAATTTATTATTTAGTCCAGAAGAAATTGATTATAGAAACGAACCATTGTTTTTAGGTAAAGGTAGAAATGTAGCAAGATTAGATTTATCTATTGAGCAAACAATTCAATCAAAAGTAGATAGAGCACTGGGTCTTATGTGGTTTAAATCAGACTACTCATATAAAGTAGATGGTGAAGATTACGCAAAAATGGAATCAGATTTACAAGATTTATATCTTAAAAATCTTAAATTCCAAACCCTTGCAGACAGTATCGCAGGACGAAGTATTGCTGAAGTGTTTGCTCCTGTAACCACTAACCCTCAACTTGAAACTTGGTGGGCGCAGCATTCATTTTATGAAACTGTAGTGCATAGTCCAACATACGCTGAAATTGTTAAAGCTCTACCAGTTGATGCTCAAGCTGTATTCGATGATATTATTGTTAATGAGAATATCACAAGGAGAGCCAGGGAGGTAATCTCTGCCTTTGAAGAAACAGTTAAGTGGAATGCTATGCTTAGTATTGATGATGATAGATATGATGAACATGAACACATGAAATCTATCGCTAAATCATTATACGCATTGCATATACTTGAAGGTGGATTATTTAAGAGTTCTTTCATTACCTCATTCTCATACAATGAAAATGGATACATGGAAAGCTCTTCAAAAGCAATAGAGAAGATTCAATTAGATGAGATTCAACACCAACAAATGTCTGAATACCTTATTAAGAGGTTATCTAAAGATGCTAAATGGTCAGCAGCATTCAATGAAATTAAAGAAGATGTTGTTGAACTATACAAATCTGCACATGAGGCTGATTATCTATGGATAGATTATGTATTTCCGGAAGGTAAATTTATTAATCTACTAGGTATAAACAATGCTATTTTGAAAAAATATGTTGATTATAATATGTATAATATTACAACAAATGTGGGAATCGAACCATTCATTGAAAAAACAAAAAACCCTTGTGTTTGGGCAAATAAATATCAAAAATTGTCAAATACACAAGTAGCAATGAAAGAGACGGATAGCTCAAACTATCTACTTGGTTCACTAGATACTCATATAACACATGAAGATTATCAAAACTTCAAATAAGAAAGAAATCTATGAAATTAAATGTTCATTCAGTAAAAGAATATAAACAACGCTTTCATCCAAATGAGGATGAAGGCACAGGAAAATTGACTCTATATCCAACAGAGACTGCAGCAATGATAGAAGCAAATAAGATGCTTACTGATGACAGTAGAGCGCACAATCATATTTGGACTAAAGTTCTTGACTATGATGAAGTAATATTGGTAAATGGATTGTCATTTGAAAACGTAAAAGGATACATGGTTTGCTCTACTCCTTGGGGTATGGCTGGCGATAAAAGTCCAATGATAGAAGTAATTCTTGATAAACAAAATAGATAAAAGGTAATAAATGATTACAATCAATCAAGTAAAAAATGGAATATTAAAATTAAGAATTGTTGGGGTGTCGATTATAGTATCATTATTTGTGCTAATCAACGCCATGTATACAGTTAATGCTGGTGAAATTGCAATGGAACAAACACCATCTGGAAAACTTATTCCAAGAATGGATCCAGGTATTAAATTCAAAATACCATTTGTTAGTTCTGTAAATTTCTACAATCAGGTATACACAGTAACTTATCAGAAAAAACAGAGTGATGCTAGTTCATCAAACAAGCCATTTCATATTACTTTTGCAGATACTTATTCTGGACATGTAAAAGGTTCATTTCGTGTTGAAATGCCTCAAGATCCGGACAGATTTATTTCTCTTCATAAAGCATTTAAGAGAAGTGATAACTTTGTAGATAATGGTATTGAAAAATTCACAAACGAATTGCTTGCATATACTGCTAATCAGTTTACTGGTGAAACATACATGCAGGGTGGCCAAAATGAGTATAAATCAAGACTGCAAGATCAAGCTCAAAATGGATTATATGTAACGAAAAGAATGACTGTAAAAGTATCTAAACAGATTGCAAATGTTGGACTTAAAAATGATGACCCAACAAAATCTTCAAGTGGTGATGCAGTTATCTACAAGAATGTAATTCAACGAGATAAAAATGGAAAACCTCTCAGAAACGCCAATCCAATGAGTGTTTATGGAGTAACGGTATCTCAAGTTACAATTGATGGTTTTGATCCAGAAAAACAACTATATACATTCATGAGCAACAAAAAAGCAAGAGTTCAAGAACGTGCAACACTTATTGAGAACCAGGAGAATGAACGTCAATCAGCAATCACCGCTAAATTAAAAGGTGATAGAGAGCGTGTTCAGGCTAAACAGAAAATGCTTAAAGAAAAAGATTCAGCTGTTATTCAAGCGCAAAAGAAAGTTGAACTTGAACAAAAAGAAGCTGACCTTCAAATCGTAAAGAAGAAAAAAGAACTTGCAATTTCTACAGCTAATGAAGGTATTCAAAAAGCAAATGAAAAAGCTGCCAAATATGAGGCACAAGCTATTCTTCATAAAGGTTTAGCAGAAGCACAAGTTAAAAAAGCAAAGTATAACGCTATTGATAAAGTAATTTTCAAAGCAGAAGTAGAACGTGATATTTCGAAATATAAATATACTGCATTACCTAAAGTAAAAGTTGAAATGCCTAAAACTGTTATTATGAGTGGGGATTCAGAATCTGGCTCTCTTCAAGATTTAACAAATTTAACTGTTGTCGATAAAATCGGTAACATGAAATGACAATCGATACTTTAGCCATTCTTGCAAGAATTAGAAAATTCAACAGAGAAAGAGGCTACCTTGAAAAAGGTTACGATGCAAAAAAAGAAAGTGCATATCCAATTGAAGAAGCTTTAGAAGGCTTCTCTGATAGCAATGAAATTACTTTCGCACCAATTAACAGTTTCGCAAGGGTAACTCCAAAAGAATTCAGTAGAAATATAATGAGAAAACTGATGACTGAAAAGAATCCTAGCAAAATTGAATCAGTAGATAAGCATTTAGATATTCTAATTTACTCTTTTGGTTCATTAATGAAACTTGGACTATCTGACCATGAAATTCTTAATTGTCTTGAAATCGTTATGGAAGCAAATGAAACAAAAGTAAAAGAATCTGATGCGGAAGGTAAATCATTGAAAGGTGATAACTTTATTCCTCCAGAGAAGAAGCTGGAACTATTCTTAAAAGATTAATAGTAAACTAGATGGGAATGACCTAATCGAAGTCACTTTCAACGTAAAATAAAACAAACAATACCGGGACTAAAAATCTTACATCCCGGTATCTCATATAAATTAAAATAAAGAAAACATAATGAAATTAAGAAACGAAATGAGCGAATATGCCTCATAAATTAACAGAGGAGCAGCAACTAATTCTTGACAAAGCTTTAGAGCCAGGTGATGAAATTATCAAGGTGCAAGCGTGTGCAGGTGCATCAAAATCATTTACATTAGAAAAAGTAGCTCAGGCATTAAATCCAGATTCAGGTATTTATATTGCATTCAATAAGTCAGTAGCAGATGAAAGTCAAAGCAAGTTCCCAGAGACAGTGGATTGTTCTACTATTCACTCTCTAGCTTATAAACATACAGTTAGAAAATATGGATTGAGTGTTGGGGTGTTTAAGCCTACAGACATTAGAGCAAAAATTCAATTCCAAAGAAAACAATTAATACATAATATTATTGAAAAATTCTGTAACTCTAAATATACAAAAATTAAAGACTATATTGACAGTATTGGAAGTGACATTACGGAAGAAGAAATTGTTGTAGCTCAATCTATTATGAAAGACATGAAAAATGGTAAACGACCAATTACGCATGGCTTCTATTTAAAGCTATTTCATATATTACTAGCATCAAAAGTCTATCAGCCTAAAAAGGTAGATTTCCTGGCTCTCGATGAAGCAGGTGATGTATCAGGTGTATCTCTTGAAATGTTTAAATTGATTCCAGCAAAGAAGAAATTTCTAGTAGGTGATCAGCAACAAAGTATTTATAGTTTTATGTCAACAGTAAATGGCTTTAAAGAGCTTGAAGACGTTGGGGTTACTATGACATTAAGCCAGTCGTTTAGAGTCGATAATCACATTGCTAGACACATAGAATCGTTTTCAAGAACATATTTGGACCCTAAGATGAATTTTAAAGGTATGAAATACGATCCATATAACGGAGTTCCATCTTCTGTTTTCTATTTAGCTAGAACCAATTCATCACTTGTCGAAAAGATGATTCAGTTAATTAATGAAAACAAATCATGGGGTATGAATAGACCAGCAAAGTTAATATTTGAATTACCAATATTAATGTTAAATTTGAAAAAAGACATGGTTGTATATAACCCTGAATTCAAGTTTATTGAGAAGGAAGTAAAATATTTCTTTGACAATGACGAAATCAGAATGAAATATAAAAAACCATTTGCATATATAGCACAGAAGCATGAAGATGATATATCAATAAAAACAGCCATTGGATTAATTGCAACTCATGGCGCTAAATCCATCTACAAAGCCTACAATAAAGCTAAAGAGCATGAACAATATGATGACCATAAAATTGTATTATCTACAATACATTCAGCTAAAGGTGGAGAAGCGGATGAAGTTCATTTAATGGATGACTGTAATGATATGTTGGATAACGTGTTTGCAGAGCTAAAAGATAGCAATAGAACATTCGACATGGCGACAGACAATGAGCTAGAATCTTTTAGACTGTACTATGTAGCTGCTTCGAGAGCCAGGTATAGGTTATGGAATGCGAAACACCTTATTGGATTTAGTAATAAGGAAGATACTTTAATCAGAGTAGAAAGGGAACTATAATTGAAAGTAGAAATTGACATACCAATCAAGGTATTAGAGAAAGCACTTCATGGAGAAAAAACTAAGTTTCAACTTTTAGTTGATGTTGTAGGTGATATGGATCCTGAAGAAAAATTATCATCTTTGTATTATCTATCAAAAGAGATTCTAAAGTATGATTCAAAACATTTGCGTAGGAGCTCATTAACGGCCGGTTTAGACATCGATGGTATATTGGATAACATTTCGGAGTTTGAGCGAAACATGGATAGCTAGAGCTCATTTAAACGTATATAATAAACCCCATTCTCATTTCGTAACGGAAGCTGCGTGTGATTTGGTGTTTATTGAGTAAGAACGAGCTTGCGAGTGCTTAATCAATAAGGTGGCTCCATAATCAGCTAAGCAAAGCGAGAGTGGAGAAATAAATCCTCACAGCTAGTGAGAAAAAACTTGAACTCTATTCTGAGAGCCAGGGTTGAAGGTTGTTTATATCTTTGTATATATGATACTCTAGGCAGCTTTTTTAGAAAACATGCAACAAAGCTAGTGATAGACAGGGTTTGTTGCTAAAAAATGCTTACCCTTTTCGTGTAGTATAGGCATATAATATGACCCTTTTAAGGTAAATAGGTTATGTTTTTTGCACGAAAAAGGTAAGCATTTTATGAGTTTCTTTTTTATATCTTTTTTGGATGTTTATTTTCTGTATGACTATAAATTTGCTTATTATATAATAGACAAATTCTTAAAATGGTTAAAATTTGTTTTATTTAGAAAGGTTGTTGACATTTTGCTAGGCTTCTGATAGAATTGTATTAGGCACGTGGTAGATGCCTAATAATATATAAGGATGTAATGTGGAAGTAACAACCAGATTGGATATTGTAACGAAAAAAGTTTTAAATGAATCTTCTGGAGAGCTAGAAGATGTAGTTTTTAAACAAGAAATAAAAAGAAAAAGAATTAGAGGCGGGTTTATGCTTACTTATAAAACGTATGATGATGTAGTTATAGACATAATCAGATCACAATTGGATTTAAAAACTATTGTATATATAAGAGATTTGTTTACAAAAAACAGAACAGAAAATGTATTATCAAAATCAGATATTGCTGATAACATGAATATATCACCACAAAAAGCGACATCAATAATAAAAAAAATGGTTGAACATAAATTATTAATGAGAGTCTCAAGAGGTATATATAGACTAAACCCATTCATGTATGTTCCTTTCAGGGCAGAGGGTTCCGAGCTTCAAGAAGAGTGGGAATTGCTATCTAAAAAGCAATCTAAAAACCATTGTGAGAACCAGGGATGAACGCATTATATAAAAATTATTTATCTACAAAAAGATGGGAAGAAATATCTAATTTATGTAAAGAACTTCATTTAAATAAATGTAACAGATGTGAAAATACAGAGAATCTTCAAGCTCATCATAAGACATATGAAAATTTATTTGAAGAAAAGCAAGAAGACCTTGAATGTTTATGTAGAGATTGCCATGAAAAAGAACATGGAATTGAAGGGCGGAAAAGCTCATATTATAACATAAGAAATTTAACATCAAGGATTAATGCAATGGATTTGTTGACAACAATTGAAACATTATCGAAGTCTCAAAAAGATACACATGTAATAAAAGTAATAATAGAAGATTCTGATAAATATGGAGAATTTAGGTTTAATAGTGTTACAGAATTAGCTAAAAATTGTAATATTTCAAGAGTAAAAATGAGCACTTTATTGAAAAATTTTGTTGAATATAATTTTCTATACAAAATATCTACAACTGTCTATATGGTAAATCCTTTTACTGTTACAAACAAAAGAATGAGAAGTAATGAATCTATAGAAAATGCTCAAAAAAGATGGATGGAATTGATTTCACAAGAGGAGAACCAGGGATAGATAGTTTTTCTTGCTCGTTGCAAGGAGTTCATACTCGAATCCGTTTCGTTTCGCTTAGATGATTGTGGAGCCACCATGTCTGCATATCGCTCGTAAACTCGCAATATACAAACATACACCAAATCACACGCAACTTCACTACTTCTCGATGGGGATGGATGTTGTTATTTAAAGGAAAAATCATGAAGAAAAAGGAAAACAATGAAATTTTTATTGGCGCTAGCAATCACT
>Ga0233440_1000566_pt1 | contig 41871 bp, 38 predicted proteins | sample SI_123_September_5_FD_182791 | JGI IMG/M metagenome (GOLD analysis project Ga0233440, IMG submission 182791) | Seawater microbial communities from Saanich Inlet, British Columbia, Canada - SI_123_September2016_120_MG | ecosystem: Environmental > Aquatic > Marine > Inlet | place: Canada: British... | reverse complement strand
TGAACCAATTAAAAACAGAATTAATAGAAGAGGGGAATTAATTACTACATTTTTAAATACTATAAGACCTATTATTTTAAAATCTTTATTAGAAAATGATTTTACAGAATTATGTGAGGCTATTAATAATAATCCATCTATAGATGAATTTTCAATAACAGACAGAAATGGCGATGTTATTGTTATTTGTTAAAAAAAATATATAATATTATTATAAATGTCAAACATAACAAAAGCTACAACAGAAGATAGTGATGTTTTTTTATCAGAAGAAACAGAAAACAGTGAAACAGTAACAACAACTTTAACAACACTTGTAACTATTACAGATCCAAGTGGAATTCCAGTAATCGACGTCCAAACTGTAACAATTTCTATTACATCAAGTGAAGATTAATTTTAAAAACTATAATTAATATAATTATCCATATTATAGTTATTTTTTATAAAATGAAATGATTTTTCAATATATTCATTTCTTTTATCTTCATTTTTCAAATAATAAATAATTTTATTTAATAATTCATTAAAATTATTTCTTTTACTAATACAAATAATATTTTCTAAATTTTTAATAAATATTTCTTCATTTTCTTCAATAATAAAAAAAACTTTTTTAGCCATTAATTCAACAATTTTAGCCCAAGAAAGAATATGATAATCTTTTTTTTGTGGAATATGAATAACTATTTTTGTTTTAGATAAAATAATATCTTTTTCATCATATAAATTATCATATTGTTTAAAACAAATATTATTTTTTTTACAATGAAAATCTAACATTTTAATAATTTTTCTTCTATATGATGAAAATGAACTATTACCAATATTTCCATACCATAAAACATCAATTTCTTTATCATTATTTTCTATAGGTTTAATATTATTAATTAAACTATATCCATAAGCAGGAAAATATTCATAATTATTAATATTATTATCTAATAAATATCTAATATTTCTTGTATTCAATAAAACAGTTTTCAACGAATTTTTAAACAAAAGTTTAGTAAATTCATAATTTTCAATTCCACATCCAGTAATAATTAATTTTTCATTCATAAAATATTCATTAATCAGTATATAGTATTTATTATTTGAAACAAAATTATCAATTATATCCAGATGATTATTATATGATTGAATTAAAATAGATATTGTTAAATCATCTAATATAAATATATTATTTTTATCAATTACCAAATAATCAATAATATTAGAAGAATTAAAAGAATTTATTGTTTTTAATTTTACATTTTTAGTTTCAATATTATTATTTTGAATTAGAACATTTTTATATTTTTCAATATTTTTCATATAAAAGTTATATTTTTTATCAGTATTTGTTATATTAAAAAATAAATATTTATATTCATAATAATCATTAAATTTAAATATCTTACCTCCAAACCATTTAATAATATTTTCTTCAAAATTATCAAATAAATTAATTAATATAACACTAACATTTTTTAAATATTTAATATTTCTTAAAAATTTATTCTCTTTATCAACTATAAAAATAACATAATAATTATTTTTTTTAATATTATCTTTTAATTGAAATAATTTTGATTTATTAAAAGTTTTATCAATAATAAAATAAATTATTTTATTTCTAATATTATTTTTATAATAATTAATAAGAGAAATATTCATTAAATAAAGTTCTTTAATTGCTAATTTTTTAACATTATCTTCATTATAATTAACAATGTTTTTATATTTATTTTTTGTAGATATTTCAGTAAAATTATTATCAATATATATATTTTGTAGATTATTACAATGTTTAATTTTTAATAAAAAATCTTGATAATCAAAAGTAAATCTATAATTATATTCATCATTAAATTTATTTAATAATTTAAAATAATTTCTTGATATTAAAAATATTTCATTATCGTTTATTTTATATATATATGATTGATTATATTTAAAATTACTGTAAATATAAGTTATTATATCTTCATCAATTATTATATTATCATATAAAAATAAAAGTATATCTCCAGATGATTTTTTAAAACCGTAATTAAAAGTATTTCCAATTATATATTTAAAATTAAAATTTTTAATAGTTTCTAAAATATTTATATTTTTTAGTGTTAAAATAATTTCAATATTATTATAAGAAGATAGTTTTTCAAGTTGAAATATTAATGTTTCAGGATTATTAACTAATATTATTATGCTGATTAATAATTTCTTATTGTTTGTAAAGTTAAATAATAAATTATTCATTATTTAATAATATAAATAATATTTTTTAATAAATATTTATGAATTTAGAAGATTTTGAAAATATATATGATATTAAAACAGATAATATAAAAAAAGAATTTAATAAAAATAAAAATTTAGAATATTATTATAATTTATTAAATAAAAATATAGAAAAATTAGAAGTAAATAATTCAATTAATAATATTATTTTTCTATACTTTGATGAAAAACCACATTTTAAAATATTATTATATTTAGTAATAAAAAATTTTAAAGATTGGTCTCATACTGTGATATGTAATAATAAGAATTATGATATTATTAAAAGTATGTGTAATGAAATTTCAGAGAATATTAATATTATTAAAGTTGATTTAAGTAAATATTGTTTATTAGATGAAAATATTTGGAATAAAATAGATAGTAAAAATAATTTGATAATCGATGAAAATTTATTTTTTATAAAAAATATAGATGAAGAGTATTTGAATTATAACATTATAAATAATAGGTATATGGTATTAATAAAAACAGAAATAATAAAAAATATATTAAAAAAAATTAAATTTAACAATGTGAGAAATAGTAATAATGATATATATATTTTTTCAAAATTTTTAGAAAGAGTTATATTAAAAATGAAAATAAAAAATGTTTATATTCCGGAAGAAGAAAATAATTACTGTTCCATAAATTATAATAATGAATGTTTTTGTTATTATAATATTTGGAACAATAATTATTATTTGAATATAATTAATAATAAATTTAAGAAAAATAAAGTAGTTGAAAGTGTTGATATAATATTAATATCTGGTGTATTAAATGAAGAAATATATAATAAGTTTGAAGTATATGATAATATAGATAATTTAGAATTTAAGGAGGACAGAAATTATTTATTTATTAATGGAGATTTTGATTTGGATGTAGAAAAAATAAAAGAGTTAGAAATACAATTAGAAAAAAGTTATTGTTATGTTATGTCTCCATTAATTATATGTCAGGATATATTAGAATATTATGGTGGAATTATTAATGAAAATGATTATAATTATGTTAATGAAAAATTATTAAAAATGGAAGATATAAATAATAATTTTTGGTGTTTGTATAATCAGGGAACAATGATGCCATATTTAACATTATTTATGATAAAGAATAAGAATAATGTATTATGTGGAATAGATATAAAAAATTATATGGAAAAAATAATTAGTATTTGTATAAAATTAAAAGAAATAAAGGTTAGTCCATTTGTAAAAATTGAAAGCTATGATAGGGAATATAAAAAAAATATTCAAATAAATTATAAAAATGAATATCCATTTGTTATGAATAATGAGAAAATAAGTGAGATATATAAAATGTATAATAAAAATGGATTAGTGTCATTAAAATTATGTGATGAAAAGTATTATTTAAATTTATCAAATAGAAAAACTATATTAATAGTAGAATATTGTAAATTCACACCTGATAAAGATTGTGGTTCAAGATATATATATTATTTAATGAAGACATTATTAAATATGGGTTTTAATATTCATTTTTATAATATATTAAGTGATGGAAAATATAATAAAATTTTACAAGAAATGGGTATTTATGTATTTGATAAGAATTTAAAAGTGAAAAATATTATAAATAATAATAATGTGTATGATTATATATTTATTTCAAGGGTATTTTCAATGAATTATTTATTTGAAGATATAAAAAAGTATTGCAGTAAAACAAAAATAATTTTCATAACTCATGATATTTATTTATTAAAAAATAGAAAACAATTAAATTTGGGTATGAATATTGCAAATAATCCTAAAGGAGAAGATGAATTAAAATATATAAATAATTGTGATATGTCATTAATTGTTAGCAAGTATGAATATGAATATTTAAAGAATGAAGAAAATTTAAAAAAAATATATTACTCTCCAATATGTTATGAAATGGAAAATGATTATAATAGAAAAATAGAGGATACAAAGGATATATATTTTATAGGGAGTGGTTATAATGCAAATGTAGATGCTTTAAGACATTTTTTAAAAAATCAATGGGAGTTTATAATAGAAAGATTAGGAAATATTAAATTACATATTATTGGATTTGGTTTAACAAATTTAAAAGTAGAATATAAAAAAAATCCAACAATAGTATTTCACGGTTATGTTCCAGATGAAAAATTAAATGATATTATAATAAAATGTAGATTAAATATAGTTCCGTTAAGATATGGTGGTGGTATAAAGGGTAAAATTTTACAGAGTTTAAATTTAAAAATACCTTGTATTGCAACAAAAGTAGCAATTGAGGGTATGGAATTAATTGATAGAGAACATATTATAATAGAATATTTAGATAATACATTTCCAGAAAAATTTGAAAAATATTATAATGATATTGAATTATTAAAAAAAATATCTGATAATGGATATAAAATAATGAAAGAAAAATATTCATTAGAGAAAAATGTAGAATATTTTAATGATATGTTTAATAATATTAAAAATTAAAAATTTTTTTTATAAATTTTATTAATATTTTTAGTTATGAAAATATTAACAAATTTCATAAAAATGGTTTCTCAAAAAAAAAGAAACCATTTTTATGAAATTTGTGTTGAAAACAGAAAAATTATTTTTAGTTATTAAAATATTAACAAATTTCATAAAAATGGTTTCTCAAAAAAAAAGAAACCATTTTTATGAAATTTGTGTTGAAAACAGAAAAATTATTTTTAGTTATTAAAATCAAATGTAAAAATAAAAAAATATGAAATAATTGTGTGTGAATGGATAATAATAAAAAAAATCAATAATATTATTTGATGAAGAGTATAAGGATGTAGATTATATTAGAAATTATAAGATTTGTTATAAAATGTATGAAAATATAATTTCAAATAATGATATTTTAATTGTTAATAAATTTAAAGATATTTAAATATTTATTTAATAATGAAAATAGTAATATTATTAAATTGTTACAACAATCACCATGTTGTTAAAAATATTTACAAATTTTTTATTAAAATTATGGATGAAAATGATTTTGATATTTATTTAATAAATAATAATGAAAATGTAAAAGATGAATTAATTGAATATAAGGAGATATGTAAAATATTTAAGGGTAATAATAATATATATGAATTTACAGGGATACAAAAATGTTTGGAATATTTAAAAAAATTTGAAATAATTAATAATTATGATATTAGTATTTTAATAACGGATGCTTTATTTAATTCTCCAATGAATTATTTAAATTTTATTAATTTAGAAACAATTAGATATGTATTAGAGAATGAAATATGTGTGGGTAATGTGGATAGTTTTGGAAAAAAGTATAATATTGGTAAAGATAATTTTGAGTATTGGTTAAGGAGTTGTTTTTTAATAATAAGTAATAAATTATTTAAAGAGATAGATTATAAATTTTTATCATATCGATATAATGATATATTTGAAAAAAATAAGATAAAAATGAAGATAAGTTTAGAATTATTAAATAAGATAAATAAAAGATTAAAAATGGATAGATATAAATATTTAGATAATGATATTAAGAAAAATATTAAACAATTATGTATTATAAATGAATACAATTTTAGTATAAGATTAAAAGATAAGATAATAGATATATTTTATGTTTATTGTTTATGTAATAATAAAAATAAATATATTGAAAAAATGGATAATATTGAAGATAAAAGTATAATGGAACAGATAAAATTAAGAAATGAGTATTTATTATAATTATTAAATATATTTCATATCATCACCATTTTGATAAATATATATATCTTGAAATGTTTTATGTTTTGAAATTGTTATTTTTTGTAATTTAAGTAATAATGTATTATATATATTATTAATATTATGTTCGATTATAGTTTTTAAAAAAATGATATTTGTATTGTTTGAAAATTGTTCATTACAGTATAAAATAATATCTTCAATTAGATAATTTTCAATTATATGTTTTTTATAATAGTCAGTGGTTGAATATTTATAACAATCATTATCACATTCTGTTTTGGAACAAAAAAATTCATATAATTGTAAAGTGTTATTATATTCATTTTCATAAAAATATGTATTACCATAATCAATAATTTTAACAGTATATTGTGATTTAAAATTTATTTCAAAATTATCATTTAAAATATAATGAAAGTGTATATATTTATTATCTGGTGTTTTTTGTAAAAGAATATTATTATAATTAATATCATTGTGTGAAAATGTATTATTTAAAGTGTATAATGGAAAGAATATTTGGAATAAAACAAAGATTAATTCATTTTCAATAAAATGAGTATCTAATAATTTATATTTTAATGGAATATAATTATTAACATATTCTAATAGAATAGCAATATAATTATTACAAGTTAAGTCATTAATATTATTAATATTATTAAATGAAGTATTAAGAATATTACTTTCTAAATCATAACTATTTTTAAATATTTCCCAAATATCTTTATTTTTATATTGAAAGATGTTATATGTTTTAATAAAACAAGGAAATTTATTAACAAATTTATTGATGTATAATCCAACATAATATTCATAGATTAAATTATCTTCATTAATATCACCAATATTAGATTTAAGAATTTGATAAAATTGTTTATTATTTTTAATATTATCAATTTTATAAATAAAACTATTAAAATTATTATTATTTATTTTAATAATTTTACCTTTAGTAAAATCAAAAGAATTATTATTAAAATATTCAATATTAGTATAATTACAAAATAATATTATTAGTGAAAGTATAATTATAATATATATTAATGTATTTTTCATAATAAATATAAATATTAAATTAATATTTTTTTATAATAAGTATTTTGATTAAAAAAAAATACTTATCTTAATTATATGAAAATATTAATATGCTTTGGAACAAGACCTGAATATATAAAAGTTAAATCATTAATTAAAAATTTAGATAATATAAAGACTTGTTATATTAAACAACATAAAGATTTATTATCAAATATAAAAACAGATTATATTATTAATATAAGTGAATTAACAGATAATAGATTAAATAATATTATTTCAAATATATTATGTAAAGATAATATTTTTAATGATATTGATTATGTATTAGTTCAGGGTGATACGACAAGTGCTTTAAGTATAGCTTTATCAGCATTTAATAATAATAAAAAAGTAATTCATTTAGAGGCTGGATTAAGAAGTTATAATAAATTAGATCCATATCCAGAAGAAATGAATAGATGTTTAATAAGTAGAATAACCGATATTCATTTATGTCCGACGGAATTAAATAAAATGAATTTGATTAAGGAGAATATAAAAGATAATATTTATGTTGTGGGTAATACGGGTTTAGATAATATTAATAGGGATAATATAAAGTATGGAAATAAAATATTAATAACACTTCATAGAAGAGATAATCATAATATGATGGATTTATGGTTTAAAGAATTAGAGAAAATTGCTAATAAATACAATGAAATAGAATTTATATTACCTATACATCCAAATCCTAATGTATTAAAGCATAAAAATATATTAAAAAAAGTAAATGTGATAGAGCCCTTAAATCATAATAATTTAATAGATTTAATAAAAGAGTGTAAATTTATTATAAGTGATAGTGGTGGAATTCAAGAAGAATGTAGTTTTTTAAAAAAGAAAATAGTTATTTGTAGAAAAACAACAGAGAGACCAGAAGTGTTAGAAAATTATGGTGTATTATGTGATAGTATAGATAAATTAGAGAATTATGTAGATGAATTTATGAATAATTATGAAATAGATAAAGAGTGTCCTTTTGGAGATGGGTATTCTTGGATTAAAATAAAAAAAATATTGTGTTAAAAATATATATATTTTTTTAGAAATTATTTTTATTATTAATGGATAATAAAATAATAAAATATTCTATTTATTATAATTCAATTTTAGAAAATAAAGATGAAATAGATAAAAATGAATTGGATGAAATTAATATTAATAAATATGAAGAAAATATTAAAAAAGCAATACCTATAGAATTACATAAATATACTAAAAGTATAGAATGTAATAATATTTATGATTTAAATTTAGAATATTTGAAAAATATAAATAATAGTGTATTAAATAAGGAAATAATAAATAATTATGAAAAACCGGTAATTATATTTTTTTCAATGATAGATTATTATTTTAGAATACAGAGAAATCAACATATGTGTAGAATTATGGCTGAAAGAGGTTATAAAGTTTTCTATGTTAGAACAAGATTCAATGAAGAGTTTTTAGAAAATAATATTAATGAAAATTTAATAGAAATAAACTTAAATTGTAATGATGATGTGAGTATTTATAAAAGTAAATTAAATAAAGAGAATATTAATAAATTGATTAAGTCAATTAATGATTTAAAAAAGAAGTATAATTTTAATTTTTTTATTTCATATATTGCAAATCCATTTTGGTATCAATTATTAAAATATATAAATAATACAGCGATAGTATATGATTGTATTGATTATCACGATGGTTTTGGTAATATTTCAGAGGTAATTATAAATTGTGAAAAAAAGTTATTGAATAATTATGATAGATTAATAATGTCAAGTCCTATATTAGGAGAAAAATTAGATGTTAAAAATTATAAATTAATAAGGAATGGTTGTGATTTTGAGTATTTTAATAATATTGAATTAATAAAAAAGAATAAAAAGGTTATATGTTATTATGGAGCTGTTTCAGATTGGTTTGATATAGATTTAATGGAAAGAGTAGTAGAAGAATTTAGTGATTATACAATATATATAATTGGATTTGTATATTGTAATGATACAGAAAGAACAAATAGAATAAAAAGATTAAATAAATATAAAAATGTAAAATTATTAGGTGAAATACCATATAAAGAGTTATGTTTTTATTTAAAATATGTGACGGTAGGTTTAATACCATTTTGTATAAATCCTTTAATAGATTGTTGTAATCCGGTAAAATTATATGAAATGATGAGTATGGGTATTCCAGTAGTTATGACAGAAATGCCAGATGTTTTAACATTAAAAAATGATGAGTTATATTATGTTTCAAAAACATATGATAATTTTATAGAAAATATTAAAGTTGCATTAAATGAAAATGGTGAGATGAAGGAAAAGAGAATTGAATTTGCAAGAAATAATAGTTGGGATAAAAGAGTAGATAATTTTGAAAGAATTGTAATTAATTCAACACCATTAATATCAATAGTGTTATTATGTTATAATAATTGGGATTTAACAGAACAGTGTATTAATAGTATTTTTGAAAATGTTGAATATAAAAATTATGAATTAATAATTGTGAATAATAATTCAAGTGATAATACGAAAGAAAAGTTAAAAAAATATAAAAAAAGTAATAAAGTTAAGGTAATAAATAATAAGGAAAATTATGGATTTGCAAAGGGTATGAATATTGGAGCTTTATATTCTTCAGGTGATTATTTAGTATTATTAAATAATGATACATATTGTATGAATGAATGGTTATATCCATTAATAAAACCATATTTAAAAGATAATAATGCGGGAATAATATCTCCAACAACAAATAATTGTGGAAATGAAGTAAAACAATTTTTAATATTTGATGATATTGATGATTTAAAAATAAAAGCAAAATATTTACAACATAATAAATTATATAAATATTATAAAAATAAAGTGTGTCCTTTTTTTGGTCCTTTAATTAAAAAGGATTTATTTTATAAAATTGGAATGTTGGATGTAAATTATGGAAGAGGTGGATGGGAAGATGATGATTTACAATATAAATTACAACTATATAATAAAGAAAATAATAACTATTATTCATATGGTTCATTTGTGTATCATCAGGAGAGTGCAACAATTGGAAGTTATAATGTATCAACAGGTGATAATAAATTATATTTTGAGAAAAAGTGGGATACAATTTGGGAAGCTCCTAAATATAAATATGAAGATATAAGAGTATTGGTAAAAGATGAATTTATAGAGTTAATAAATTTAATAAAAAATTTGGAAGTATTTACACAAAAAAAATATTTGATTGATGACAAAAATAAAAGTGAAATAATAATAAATGAAATAAATAGTAAAACAAGTATTAAATATGAAAATTTTGATGAATATTTTATGTTAAGTAAATATAAATTTAATAAAAAAGAATGGAATTTATTAGAAATATATAAGGTATTATATACAAAAAAATATTCTAAAATTTAAGTTTTATATACAAATTAAAATACAATAATATAATATAAGTATTATGAATATTAAATTCAGTTATTATCATATTGAAAAATGTGGTGGTTCATTTTTAGAAAGAATATTAAATGATTATTTTTTAAAATTTATAGATAAAAAAAAAATTTTTAAATCTTGTTTTATTAATGATAAATTTACACATTTTTTTCCAAATAATGTAGAAATAATAAAAAATAGTGATTTATTTGATTTTAATAACTTAGAAATAATATTAAGTCATATGAATTATAAAGATAATGATTATTTAATCAATTGTGATTTTTCATTTATATCATTAAGAAATCCAATAGATAGAGTGATTTCTCATTATTATTATTTTGTTTATAAAAATACAAAAATACATTTAAAAGATTTAAATAATACCGAATTTAATAATTTTATATCATTAGGTAATTTACAAACATTTAAACTTGGTGGAGGCAAATATGATTTAAATAAAGCTTTGAATAATATAGAAGATGTATCATTTTTTTTAATATTAGAAAATTTTGATAATGATATTATTGAATTAAATAATAAATTAAATAATTATTATAATGTTAATTTTGAATTTAATAAAAATAATATAAATAAAAATAAAAATAATTTCAACTATAAAGAATTTGTGGATGATGATTTATACAAAAAAATAAAAGAAAAATGTGAAAAAGATATTATTTTATATAATACAATTTTAAAAAAAAAAAATCTTGAAAAATTAATAATTAAGTAAAAAAAATATTATAAAAATAAAATTAATATTTATGTTTAATAATAATATTGATTATTTGATATACTCATCACATAAAACTTGTTCTCAATCATTAAAAAATACATTAAATAATAATAGTTTTTTAACAACACATTTACATACAATAGATAAAAATAATTATATTAATTTTAAAAATTACTGTTATGGTTATAATAAAAAAAATAATAAAAAATTAGTAATTATTACAATTTTGAGAAATTCGTTTGATAGATTAAAATCAAGTTTTTTTCAAACATTTCACAGTGATCAAGTTTCATTTTTAAATGTTGATGAAAATAATACATTTATTAATAAAAATAATTTGGATTTTTTATTCGATATATTTTGTAATAAAATATTAAATTATAAAAGAGAAGAAGAAGAATATTTATTTAATAGAGAAAATGAAATAGTAAGAAAAGGATTACCGGGAATGAGTGAAAGTTTATTTGAAATAGATGAAATATTTGATTATGATATTATTAATAATTTGGAAATTATAGATAATTATTATTATTATGAAGATAATTTAATTAAATTATATGTATTGAGTTTTGATAAATTAATTAATAATGATTATTTAAAAACTATATTTAATATAAATAATAATTTAATAAGTACTAATTTAAGTAGTTATAAAATATATAATGAAAAATATATTGATTTTAAAAAACTAGTATTAAGTGATGAAATAAAAAATATAATTGATAATTATTATAATTTAATATTTGAATTGTTAAATAAAATTAATAATTTATAATTATAATAACTTATGAAATTACAAAGATTAGGGAATACTGAAAATTGCTTAACATATATATATTTTTTAGAAGAAATACTTAAAAAAGATTATAATAATGAAGAATTAAAAAGTATTAATGATTATAAAAAAATATATATTGATTGGATTTATAAAACAGCTGGGTATTATGATAAAAGTGTAAAAATAAAGTCAAGATATACTTTAAATGATTATACAATAAATTTAAAGACTTATATAAGTAATTTATTAGAAAGTTATAGAGATAGTGATATTTTATATATTCCATTTTTTAAAAGCTTTGAGAAAACAGTTTTATCTAAGTATATGGATGAATATAGAAAATATTTAAATGCTATTTTATTAGTAGAAAATGGATTTATATATTATTTAAAAACAATAAAATCATATATTTTAAATAAAAGAGTATTATTAATAACACCATTTAGTGAATTAATTAAAGAGCAAATAGATAATAATAATTTTAATGTATTGTATAATAATATTTATAAAAATACAATTTTTGCATATTATAAATTTCCATATAAATTTATGAACTCTGGACCGGATAATAATAGTTTTGAAACATTGGAAAAAATAAAAAATGAAATAAAAAATATGGATTTTGATATTGCATTATTATCTTGTGGTGCGGATGCAGGTATAATATCAAATTATATAAATGAAATAGGTAAGGATGCTATTTATATAGGTGGTAATTTACCAATTATGTTTGGTATATTTGGTAAAAGGGAAAAAAATAATGCCGGGAATAAATTATTATATGAAAATGAAAATATAAATGATTTTAGTCCTTATATAATTACAGATATTCCAGATAAATATAAGCCAGATAATTATAAACAAATAGAAAATGGTTGTTATTGGTAAATAACATTAATTATTTTTTAGTTGTTTCAATCATTCAATTATAAATAAATTATAAACTTATATTATAATATGAAACAAAAAACAATTAATATGTTTATAAATAATAGTTCAAATCATATTTCTATAACACAAAAAGGTTCAGGAGCTTCAGAATTTTTATTTTTTATAACCGCTTTAAAATTATCAAAATACTTTGATGTAAATATATATTATTGTAATTGTAGCAAAAAAATAGACAATATAAATTACATAAATTTTAATTTTAATAATTTAGATGAAATAAAAAATATTAATAACTCAATAATTATAATTCAAAGATTTTTTTATTTTGCAGTGGAATTTCATAAATTAAATAATACAAATAAATATTTTGTTTGGTCTCATGATTATATACAAAATGTTGAATTAGTTCATTTATATAATAATTATAAAATAACAGAAATAAGTGATTATTTTAATAAAAATAATATAAAAGTAATTGGTGTGAGTAAATTTCACAGAGATAATTTAAAAAATGTTTTGAATATAACAAATGACAAAAATTTGTTATATATTTATAATTCGTTATTTGATGAATATTTTATAAAAAACACAAATATTGATTATGATAAAAATAAAATATTATTTGCATCAGGCTCATCAAAAGGTTTAAATAAAATAATAAATATTTGTGAAAAATATTACAAAATAAACAATAATTTAAAATTGGTGTTATTGACGCCAAATTATGGTGAAAAATTCATAAAAAACTTAAATTTAGACAAATATAATTTTATAGAATATAAAGGTGTAATAAAAAATAAAAAAGAATATTCTAAAATAGTTCAGGAAAGTTTATGTGTTATATCCGCATCATTTCGTGAAACATTTGGCTGTGTTTATTCAGAAGCATTGCATTTGGGAACACCTGTGATTGGAGATATTAGTTTAAGTTCAGCAATACCAGAAATAGTTGATAAAGAATATTTATGTAATTTTAATAATATTAATTCAGTAATAGAGTTAATAGAAAAAATAAAAAATAATAGAAAAAATGTTTATTTGAAAGATTGTTTTTATGAAAAAGAAACTATTAAAAAATGGATGGAAATTTTGAATTAATTATATTAAAATATTTATTTTATAATAAAATCTTGATGAGTAAATAATCCTTCACCACCAGCAATTTTTATATCATTAATTTTATTACAATGTGATAAAATATGTTCTAAACCAGAATAATTATTATTATTATTTTTAAAATTTTGTATTATAGGTAAAATAGTATTTTTCAAAAATGAAGTTTTTGCTATAAATATATTATTAGACCATTTTTGATGTTTCAATGTTGTAATATACCATTTAAAATTATTTGTAAATGTAGTAAATAAATTATTATATACTTTATTTGGTTCTTCTTCAATCCATGATAAACTAGCCAATTTATAGGGAAAATTTTTTAAATTATTTTTAATCCAATCATTATAATTTTTAGGTCTTGCATATAAAGGATTTCCAGGATTATTACAATGTCTTAATCTTATAATATCGCTTAAATTATTATTAAATAATTTAATACAATCATTAATAATTTTTTGTGTAATTTCTATATTTTCATTTAAATACCAATCATTTTCAGAAAATATAAAATATTCTGTATTACAATTATTAACTAATTCAATAAAAGCATTCAATATTCCAATATTATTATTATTGCCTAAATATTTACAATTATATTTATTTGCAATATCAATATCTTTTTGTGTTATTTCTTGAAAATAAATATATCTATTTTCAGGTTTTATTATATCATGTAATCCATTTATTGAATGTGATACTAATGTTTGATTAAAAATATTATGTCTTTTCCAACTTAAATATCCAATTGTTATATTATCCATTTGAATTATATAAATAATATATATTATTTAATTAAATCTGTATTATCTGGATAAAGTTCTAAACAATATTTATTATTTATTATTATTTGTTTTTGTTTTTCAGTTAAATCAATTTTGGAAATATCATTGTTTGATTTAAAAGGTTGATTAATTTGCCAAGTTCTATATTTAGAATGTTGAATATTTTTTGGTTTATTATTTTCTAATATAACTCCTGGATGTGATATATTTATATATTTGCTATTATCAAATATATTATCATTAGCTGTAATACCAATATTATTTAATATATTTTTTAATTCTTGAAAATTATTATTAAATATGTTTTCATATTTAATTGTATAAATATTTTTATGATTATTATTTTTATATTTTATAAAAAGTTTAATTGTATTAAGATATATATCAAATGAATGATGATCTGGAATATTATGGTTAAATCTTTTATTTAATGATGAAAAAATATATACAGGATTACGAATAATAAAAATTTTAATATAATTATCATATTCTTTTTTAAAAAATTTTTCAAAAGTAAATGGACTTTTACACAAAATAAATTTTTTATTTGTTTTTGCATTTATTTTTTGAGTTTCTTTATAAATTTCTTCAACTTCATCAATATGTCCTATTATTGATTTTAAAATAGTTGTTCCACTATGAGGAAAGCCACAAATAATAATTTTTTGTGTCATTTTATATAATATTATAATTATATATTAAATCTCTGTAATATAATTAATAACTGCAATTCTTTCTGTAATACCCAAATTATCAACTAATTCAAAATTATAATTTAAATATCTTGATAATAAAACTTCTAATGGTTCATAATTATTAATTTTTAAATTTTCATTTAATATATCATTAATACATTTTTTATATTGATTATAATTTTTATTTGAAATTTTATAAAAACTTGTATAATAAAAATCTTCTATATCAATACCATTATTTTTTTTAAAAACATTATTATCACCTTCTAATTTATCATAATTAAATTTTTCATTAATTACATATCTTCCTGATATTTTAAATAAATTTTTAAATCTAATTTCATCTACATATTTTAACATATATTTAACACCAATAATTTCTCCAATTCCTTTATTTTTATGTTTGCTAGTGCAATAATTAATTTTTTTATTATTAGTAATATTAATAAATATATTCACACTTTGTTTTAATTTTAAATACATTTCATCATTTAAATGACTATTATCAAATAAGATAATATAATAATCTGGAATATATTTTTTAATACTATTAATAGTTTCAAGTGTTTGATTAAATCTTTCTTCAACAGAATATAAAGAACGATTATTAGTAAATTGTATTGAGTTATTAGAAATAATAATTTTTGAACTAATCATTACAATATTATATTTTTTGTTAATAAAGAGATTATTATAATAGTCATTAAATTTTATTTCATAATTTTCAATTAAATTATTATTTAATCCATTATTTAATATTATATAATCTAAACTTTTATATAATATTTTTTTAATTTCTTCTTTATTTTCTATTAAACTATCACATTCATTAATTTTGAAATATTTTGGATTTTTACTTATTCTTTCCTTATATGAACCAATATTATGATATATAATTGGAAGACCACTTTGTAATGCTTTTGATAGACTATAACAATATGTTTCTCCATAATTATTTAAAAATGTTAATAAGTGAGTATTATTTAGTTTTAATATATTAAAATATTCATTTTCATTATATTTTTCTAAATTTTGTTGTAAAATTAAATAATTAAGTTTATAACCTTTATATTCTTTAAAATTAGTTTTTAAATAATCAATAATATTAGAACCTTTACAATATGAAAATGAATTTAAATTCGAAATATTAATTGTTTTATTTTCTATTTTAGGTAAATAGTTATTAGTATTATTAATATTAATATCATTATGTAGTTCTATTAAAAAATTGGATGTATTAAAATATTTTGTGTATATATCAAACACAAATTTAGAAGGACAAATAATATTTATAGCTATATTAAATAGTTTAATAATATCTGGATGTATTTTAATATTCTCTTTTAAATAATTATTTTCCCATTCTTGTGTGTCGTCAAATTTATCTTTAATATGATTATTAATCCAATAAAAATTATGTAAAGGGATAATTAATCTTAAATTATATTTATTTACTAAATCAATAATATCATGGATTTTAATATCAATAAATAATAAATTTTGTAATATTAATATACTATTTTGTTTAAATTGAATATATTTTAAACAATCTAAGTTAATAATATTAATAAAATTAATTTCATAATAATTATTAATAATATCATTTAAATATTTATTTGAACCTCCAGCGGGAATATTATCAATAATATAACAAAATTCTTCATTATTACAACAAAACCAACTATTATAAATATTAATTAAATTTTCATCATTTGAAATTAATTTATCCATTTTTTTATTTTCAAAATTAATTTTTTTAATTAAATAATTATTAGAATTATATTTTTTATAAATATAATCTTTATTATCTATTTTAACAATAAGATTATTTTCAATTTTAATAAATGAAATATTTAGATTATTTGTTAATAAATAATTATTTTCTTCATCTACAGAACATCTATAAACATTTTGTGGTGATATTAAATTTATAATTTTATGATTGTTATTAATTAAATCCATATTACTATTATTTATTTCAGTATATATATCATCAATATTAATATATTTTTTATCATTGTAAATTAATAAGTTATTATTAAATTTATAATTTGTATTTTTATCACATAAGATTGAATTATTTTTAAAAATTAATAATTCATAAATTTCATTGTTATTATTTTTTTTAAAAAATCTTATGAAATCAAATATATTTTTATAAGTTAAGGTGGTTCCATTTTTAGTAAAATAATTAAAATTAATATAAAATATTCCATTTTTAATTTCAAATTTATAAAATATATTTTCATTTAAATTTATAATATGTTTGTGAGTATGATTAACTACAATATTAATAGGGATATTATTTATGTATAATTTAGATTGAATATTATATTTTTTATTTTGTAATCTTCCAATTTTAAACCAATGTATAAATGCTTCATTCCAATTATTAAATTGTTCATTTGGATATAATGTAGAATAAAATATAAAATCAAAATATTTAAAATAATATTCATCCCATATATCATCATTAATTTTATAAAAAAAATTATAAATATTATCATTATCAAAAATTATTATCGTGTCTTCATTTTCAAAGGTTATTATTCTTTGATTATCTTTATTATCATCATGATAGATAATATCTTTTTCATTTAGTTTTGATAAATATTTATCTTCGTTTATAATATAATTTTTATTCATTGTTTTTTAATTAAAATATATTTATAAATTAAATATATAAAATGGACTTACAAGATTTTATAGAAGAAAAAAAAATCAATAAAATTATATTTTCTAAAAATGTATTAAATTTGGAAAATATAGTTAATAAAAAATTTAAATTTAATGATGTTTTAAGTAATAATATTATTTATTTTGGTGTTTATTCTAAAGAAGATATTGATATTTTAAATTCATTAGGAGGAAATAAATATATTTTATTTAAAAATGCGGATGTTGATATTTTATTTAGTGATAAAGAACTTAAAGAAGAGTTTGATAAAATAGATAATAAATATATTTTATGTAGTTCTGAAAATATTTGTTGTAGATTAAAATATTATGGTTATTGTGATTATATAAATATTAAAATAAATTTAGTGGATAATGAAATATTTAAAAGTGTTGAAAATAAGGGTAATAGTATTTTTATAAATAATGGAATTAATAATAATAAACCGTATTATTATGGAAAAAAAATAATAGATGAATTAGTTGAAAGAAATCCCAATTATAATTATATTTATAGTAATGAATTGGATATAAGTTATGATAAAATGATTGAAATTTATAAAAAGTGTTTTATAGGATTAAGAGTGAGTAATGGAGAAGGTTTATATTTAATGGAAAATGAAATGTATAGTATGGGAATTAAAACAATTAATAATAATAGTGTGAATGGATTAAAGTGGAAAAATGTGGAAGATATTGAAACAATAATTAAAAATGAAAAATATTTATTAGAGAAAAAAGATAAAAAGATTTCAATTGTAATGGCTTATTATAATAGAAAACCTCAAACATTAGAAACATTAAAAGGATTTCAAGAAATGTATGCTGAAAAATATAATTTTGAAGTAATCATAGTAGATGATAATAGTAATGATGAAAATCGTTTAGAAGAAGATATTAAACAATTCAGTTTTTATATAAATTTAATTGTAATAAGTAGTGAAGAAAAAGGGAATAGAATAAATCCGTGTATGGCATATAATAGAGGTTTTATGGAGGCGGATGGAGATATTATTATTATTCAAAATCCAGAATGTTTTCATGTTAAAGATATTTTAAATTATACATTAAATAATCTAAAAGAACAAGATTATTATAGTTATAGTTGTTTTTCTCCAAATAATTTTGAATTATCAAATGAATTAATTTCTTCAAATAATATAGAAATATTAATTAATGATGATAATTTTTTAAAAAGAAATATACAAGATACAGGAACACAGATGAATTGGTTTAATCATCCAACAGATACATCACATGGTGGAAGACAAACATTTTTTCATTTTTGTTCGGCAATATATAAATCAAAATTAGAGTTAATTGGTGGATTTGATAAAAATTATGAAGATGGTTATTGTTTTGATGACGATCAGTTTATTTTAACAATAAAATATAATTTGAAATTAAATATGAAAATAATAGAGCCAATAGAATGCTTTGTAATTCATCAATATCATACTAAAAATAATAGTTTTTGTATAAACAGTAAAAATAAAGATAATGAAATAAAACAAAAATGGTTAAAAAATAAAAATTTATATGAACAAAATAAAAAAATTCATGAAAATAATTTTAATTATCCAAAATTATTATTTTTATATTGGGATGGTTCAGCTTTATCTTATTTAAATTATTTAACAATTGTAAGTTTTAATAAATATAATCCTGGATGGAAAATAATTGTATTTACACCTACACATAAAACTGATATAATTACTTGGAAATCACATGAACAAAAAAAAAGATATTCAGGTGTAGATTATTTTTATAAAATATATGATATAATAAATGTTATTTTTATAAAAATATCTTTAGATAATATAGGATTTTATAATAGTGCTTCAGAAGTTATTAAAAGTGATTATTTTAGATATTATATATTAGAAAAACATGGTGGTTTATGGAGTGATTTTGATATAATTTATACAAATTCAATAGAAAAAAATATGAATTTTGAAGAAAATACTATAATTTTTAATTGTACTTCTTATCAATTTCCAAAAAATAAAAAAGAAGGTCATAAATATAATTATTATCCAATTGGTTTATTTTTATGTAAACCAAATAATAAATTTTTTGGTTATATTAAAAAAAATTGTCTTAAAAATTATGATCCAGATGAATATCAATCAATTGGTGCAGTAATGTTTGATAAATTATTTCCTAAATTTGAAAATGTATATGAAATAGATAATGTTAAAATTTGTGATTATAAATATTATTTACCTTGGGCTTGGAATGAATTATATGAATTTTATGAAAAAGAATATTTGGATAATAAATTACCGTGTAATAATATTGGTATTCATTGGTTTAATGGAGCTGACAAATCAAAAGAATATGCAAATTCTTTAAATGAAAGAATAGGTAATTTTAAAAATGAATGTTATTTGGATACAAAAATTAATGAATTTATAAATCCAAATGATTATAATATTAAAAAAATATCAATTGTAATTGCTTATTTTAATAGAAAAGAACAATTAATAAGTACATTAAAATCAAATGAAAAATCTAAATATCCAAATAAAGAAATTATAATTGTAGATGATAATTCAAGAGAAGACCAAAGAGTAAATTTATTTATAAATAACTTTAATAAAAAACTTAATATTAAAGTTATTAATATTAATAAAGATGAAAAAACTTGGGTTAATCCTTGTATTCCATATAATTTGGGTATTAAAAATGCAACGGGTGATATTATTGTAATACAAAATCCAGAAGTTATACATATTGGTGATTGTTTAACATTTATTAATAAAAATTTAAATAAAAAAGATTGGTTGACATTTAATTGTTATGGTAGTCCAAGTTTTAAATTTAATAAAGATATTGAAGGAAAAAAAGATATTTATAATGAAATTAATAATCTATTTTTTAATATTGGTGGCAATTCTGTAGTAAATGATGATGTTGGTGGGTGGTTAAATCATTTTGAAAATCACTTTGTAGCATATCATTATTTAGCAGCGATACATAAGGAGGATATAGATATTTATTTAAAAACATTATTTAATGAAGAATTTAAAAATGGTATTGGTTCAGATGATGATGAACTTATTAAAAAATTAATATATAATAATTTTAATTTTAAAATTTCAAGATTTGAAAAAGATAAACCATTTTGTGTTCATTTATATCATGAAAAACCAGAAGCCGTTAAAAAATTAGATTATAGAGAAAATAAAAAATTTTTTATTGAAAGTTGTATAAATATGAATATGAAACCAGAAAATGATATAGCATTGGCTCCAAAAAATGAAATTCCAATGTATAAAAGAATTTTAATATAATTAAATATTAAAAATATGCTCCCATAGCTTCTGTTGGTCCAACATTTATTTGTTTTTTTAATAATTCACTTAAATTTTCAATATCCGGTTTAATCCATGATTTATTGAAATATTTTTCATATTTTGGAATATATCTTCTTCCAATTATTCCAAAATAACATTGTAAAGCACCACCCATATATATTGAACCTTTGTTCAATTTATTTTTGATATAAAAGCCCAATTGCTGTGTATAGATTCCACCTCCAATTAATGCTACATCAAAATCTTTTTCTTTTATTTTATTTTGTATTTCTTCAATTGTTTCATTAAAATTATTATGGGGACAGTGTTCATCATTAATATTATCTTCATCTAAAATCCATTCATTATTTTTTAATTTTAATGTTTCATTATTTGTAATATATAATTCTATATAATCTATTTTTTTAAATTTTGGATATTTAAAATTTAAATATTCTTGTCCTGTTTTTCCTTCAATATTTTTAAAATTTTCAAAAATAGTATCTTTATTTTTATTATAATTATCACAAATAATATTTCCAAATGGTGATATTATTAATATTTTTTTATTTTCTAAATTATTAAAAAATGTTAATAAAAAATTATTCATTGATGTAAGTTCAGTAATATAACCAAAACTACTCATAGAAAGTTTATTTTCTAAAACTGGTAAAGTTTTTGCAGTGGATTCAGTCCAAACCTTATTATAATCTCTACCACCAACAGAACAATGATCTGAACATAAAATTCCATTTTTAAAATTATTATACCATATTTCTAAATTTCTTTTTCTTTCTTTATTATTTCTTGATTTATCATAATAACCCGCAAATTTAAATATTAATTTATAATCAGTATTGTAATGTTTTTCTTCAATTATTCCATTATTATTATAAATATCAACGAATAATTGCCAATCTGTTCCACCTAATCGTGATATATAAAAAGGTTTATTATTTAAAACAAGATTTTTCAGTTTTTCACAAAAAATATTGTCATTTATTATACTCATTATATTATTATTTTATAAAATAATAATATAATGAGTATAATAATAATTAATATCTTTGGTGGTTCTAATACAATTTATAATCATTCTTATTCAAATTTACTTGATAAAAATGATGATTACAAAATAAATAATTATGGAATTGGGGAACAAATAGTGTTTATTGTTTAATGCAAATGTGTAAATTAATTAATAGAGAAGAAGATTTAATTATTGTAGAATATTTTTGCAATGATTTAAATCATTATATATCTGGTATAAATACATTGGATAAAATAAATAATACATTATCAGAAATTTTAAATAAATCAAATAATAAAAAATTATTATTTATATTAATTAAAAATCATCATTTTATAAATAATAAAAATAAATTTGATGATGTATATAATCTTTATATAAAATTTTTATCTAAACACAATATAACATATATTGATAAATTAAACAATGATAATTTTGATAAAGAATTTATGGATAAATATTATCAAGATACAACACATTTAAATAATTTAGGAATGGAGTTATTAAAAGATAAAATAATTGATTGTATTAATAATAATTCTATTAATACAGTTTGTATAAAATATATTAACAATGATTATAATAATTGTAATTTAGTTTTTACAAAATTTGATAATTCACTTATATTTAAAAATAAATTGATTAAAGATATTAATTATTGTTGTTTTAATAATATGGAATTATATTTTGATAAATCTGTGAAAATATTTGGTTTTGAATATTTATGTGATTTAGATAGTGGTTATATTGAAATAGACAATAATTATGAGAAAAAACAAATAAATTTATTAAAGAGTGAAGGATTTGTGTTAGAAAAAAATAAAACAATGCTAACAAGTTATATATTAAGTATTAATAATTTTAAAGAAAAATCAAATATTTATACAATAAAATGTATACAACCAAATGATTTAAATAATTCATATGAAAAATTGCCAAATACATTTGAATATAATGAAAATAAAAATTCATCTATCAAACTTATTTCAATATTATTATCAGATAATTCTAAAATAATTAATTATAAATATACAGAAACAACATTAAACAACAGTAATACAGAATATAATTTTTATAATCATGAAAGATATAAGCAAATTAAATAATTTTTTATAATTATATTATAATATGAATAATGATATTATAATATAATTATAAGCAAATTAAATAATTTTTTATAATTATATTATAATATGAATAATGATATTATAAATATAATTAAAAATGATATTAGATTTATAAAAGGTAATTTTATAAAAGATGAAAAAAATAAATTAATTTTTTATATACATCAAAAATCAGGATGTACTTCTTTTCTTAAAATGATATTTCAAAATTTAGGAATATTAGACTTAGCTTTAAGTTATGACAAATATAGAGCACAACCAATACAAAAAAATAATGGCTGGCCTCATTATTATAGATATCAAGTTTATCAATTTGAAAATAAAATTTTACCTAATGATTTAATTTCAGGTGAATATAAATTAATTAAACTTGTTAGAAATCCATATTCACGTATTGTTTCATCATATTTACATATATTAAAAGTTAATAAATCATTATTAAAAGATTATTGTGATATAAATAATGATTTATCATTTTATGATTTTTTAAATTTAATAAAAAATAATAATATATTAAATATTGATTTACATTTAGATACACAAATATGTGATTTTGAAAAAAATAACTTATTAAAATTTGATGATATTATTAAATTAGAAGAATTAAATGATAGTATTATTTATTTAAATAATAAATATAATATAAATTTAGAATATATTCATGAAAAAATACATAAAACAAAAACAAATTATTTAAATAAACAAATGTGTGGATATATTAAATATAATATTCTTAAAGATAATATACCATCATATAAAAATTTTTATGATGATAATAATATTAAAAAAATTGTTGATAAATTATTTTATGATGATATACAATATTATAATTATGATTTTTTTAATAATAATTTCATTAGTATTGGACCAAACTGTAATACATCTGGATTACTACAATATTTAAATACTAATATCAATAATTCTATAAGAAATATTTCATATCCATTTGATTGGATTAATAGTAATTTAAATATGATTTATAATTGTTTTGATAATAATTTTAATGATTTTTTAAATATTGATTATATATATATTGAAAATAATGTAGAAATTCATAGTAAATATAAAGATGATAATAGAACAAATATATATGTTCATAATTCTATTTTAAAAAATAAAAATTATTATGAACGATGTGTTGATAGATTAAATAAAAATAAAGAAAATAATATTACATTTATATATTCATTATCATCATCAAATATTTTAAATTTTGATGATGATAATGAATATAATTATGGAAATTTAAAACCAAATATTTTTTCTTTAAAAATAATTGATAATATAAATAGTATTATTAAAGAAAAATTTAAATTTAGTAATATTTTGATAATAAATTATATTTATAACTCAACAAATTATGAATATAATAAAATAACAAAAAATAATATTTCTATTTTAAATGTTAATATAAAAGAAAATATTGTAAATGGTGATTTATGGAAAAATATTCATAATATAATTTTATATTTATAAATAAATTATATTATATATTATATACAATGAAAATATTTATTTTTGGCTCCAATGGAATGCTTGGTAATTATGTTAAATCATTTTTATCTAATAAATATGAAATTATTCCTTTAACCAGAAAAGATTATGATTTAAATAATTTATCAATCAATTCATTAGATAATTTATTAATTAATAAAAAAATATCAACAAATGATATTATTATTAATTGTGCTGGAGTTATTCCACAATCATCACAACAAAGAGGATTAAATACTAAACTTTATTTTACTATTAATTCTTTATTCCCAGTTATTTTAAGTCAAATATGCGATAAATATAATTCTAAAATGATACACATAACTACTGATTGTGTTTTTTCAGGAAAAGATGGCAATTATAATGAAAATTCAATTCAAGATGAAATAAATGATTATGGATTATCTAAATCATTGGGTGAATTATGTAATGCTACTATAATTAGAACTTCTATAATTGGTGAAGAAATTAATAATAAACGATCATTATTAGAATGGGTTAAAAGTAATAAAAATGAAGAAATTAATGGATATGATAATCATTATTGGAATGGTGTTACTTGTTTAGAATTATCAAAAATTATTTATCAAATTATAAATAAACAATTATTTTGGGATGGTATAAGACATATTTATAGTCCAAATATAGTTTCTAAATATGAATTAGTCTCATTAATTAATAATATTTATGATTTGAATATTAAAATTAATAAAATAAATACAAATGAAACAGTTGATAAAACTATTACATCTAATAAAGAAATTATATTTAATATTCCTGATTTATCTATACAAATTCAAGAATTAAAAAATTATATATTGTAAGTTTTTTTGTATTTTAAATTATATATTATAAATTATATAATGAAAAAAAATGTTATGACAGTTAGCGGAATTAGACCTGATTTCATTAGAATGAGTGAAATTTTTAAAAAATTAGATACAGAATTTAATCATATACTAGTCCATACAGGACAACATTATGATAAACTTCTTTCTGATGTCTTTTTTCAAGAATTAGATATTAGAAATCCAGATTATGTTTTGGAAACCGGACAAAATGGTGGAACTCATTACCATCAACTTAGCTATTTATCCACTGCTATTATGGATTTAATTAAAGATAAAAATTTAAAACCTGATATTATTATCTTTTTGGGTGATTCAAATACTGTTTGTGCTTCATTACCCTTAAGAAAAGAAGGATATATAATCGGGCATATTGAAGCAGGTATGCGTTCATTTGATAAACAAATGTTAGAAGAAATTAATAGAACAACTTGTGATCATTGTAGTCATATTCTTTTTGTTTATCATAATGAATATAAAAAATATTTAGAAAATGAAAATATTAAAAATAATGTTCATGTTGTTGGAAATACAATTGTTGAAGTTTGTAAGCCTTTTGTTCCAAATATTCCTAAACACAATAATATGATTTTAATTGATATTCATAGACCCGAAAATTTTAAATATAAAGAAAGACTTGAAAATATTATTAAATATGGTAATCTATGTTCTACTAAATTTAATTTACCAGTTAAAATGTTAAGATTTCATGGAACTTGTAAGTTTTTAAATGAATATGAAATAAATTTAGGTAATATTGAACTTATTGATTTATTACCTTACAAAAAGTATCTTGAAACTGTTTATCATTCTAAATTCATTATTTCTGACAGCGGAACCGGACAAGAAGAACCTGCTTTTTTTAACACACCAGTAATTGTTCCAAGAGATTTCACTGAAAGACCTCAATCCGTTGATGGGAATTGTAGTTTTATGTTAAATGCTAATAATCTTGAAAATACTGATTTATCTTTTGATTATTTAAATAATATTTTTAATAAAAAAATAACTATTGACACAACATGGATGGGAGAAGGAAACACATCACAATTAATTATTAATAAATTAAAAGAATTTTTAAATTAAATATTTATTATATAATGTTTAATAATGAAATTATGGAAAATAATACAATTATTAAAAGCAAAATTGGATGGAAACAATTAAAACAATATCACAAAAATCCACCTAAAATACCCTTTCCAAAAGGTATTATTATTTATAATAAATATAAAAATCACATTAAAAATATTGATAATATTTTTAATTTTTTATTAAATTATTTGTTTAAAAATAATGATTTTTACATAATTAAAAATGCTGATTTTCCATATTATGTAAGTGATTATATAACACATAAAATTATATGGTTTAATCCTAAATTTTATGAAAATATTAATATTGATTACTTATTTGTTGATAAATTGCTTAAAAAATATAAAAAATATATTGTCTTTCAAAATATATTTAACAATAGAAGTATAAAAAATATAATACATTTTCATTTTTTTATTTTAAATATTTAATTTTTTTTCATATTATAAATTTCTGTATAACGAATTGGATCACATCTTAATAATTTTAATTTATCTTTTTCTTCATCTAATGGGTCTGATGGTCTTTTTACAAAAAATGCTTTTTGTCTTTTATTATCCATTGGAGTTTCATGGTCTTCACTTAAATATGATAATGTTAAAAATATTCTAACTTCATTATTTTTTATTTTAACTGGTTCTGGATTTCCATGCCAAGCATTATTTGTGTTTGAAAACATTATCATTCTATTAAAAATTGGTAAAATTTTATTTTTACATTCATATATTTCAGCATCATCATTTATAACTGAATTTCCAGACCAAATTTCTAAATGACCTCCATTTTCTTCTTTCCAATTTTTTGATAAATATATTCCAAGTGTTATATGTTTTTTTTGACCTGTTTTTGGATGACACCCTGCATCTGAATGAATATCTAAATGATCTCCATCTTTAAATTTATGTATTCCCCACCAATTTTTTGTTGGATCATTATATAATTTAACACCCACAATTTCAGACAGTTTTTTTAAAGTTTCATCACACGTTAATTTATTATATAATTTTTCACAATTTAATGGCATTGTATTTTTATTTCTTAATGTATATTTTCCTTCAAATGGATTTTCATATCTATCCCATTCTTTATTTTCAATATTTAAAATTTCTTTTTGACAGTTTAAAGCGTCTTCTTCATTTAAAAAATTATCAATAAAACAATGTGGATAAGGATTTTCTGTATTGAATGTTTCTTTATTAATATTTAAATTCATATAATATATATTATAAAAAATATTATATAATTTTTAATTAATATTTTTTTATAAAACTAATAATATGAATAATAAAAAAATATTAATTATTGGTGGAACTGGTTCATTAGGCAATCAACTCACCAAAAGATATTTAAATGATAATACATTATATTTACTATCAAGAGATGAAAGCAAGCATTGGGCTATGTCAATTGATTATAATAATCATCCAAATTTAAATTTTATTATTGGAGATATTAGAAATAAAGATAAATGTCAACAAATTATTCTTAGAATTAAACCCGATATTATTATTATGGCTGCAGCAATGAAACATATTGATAGATGTGAATATGAAAGTAATGAATCCATTTTAACTAATTTAACTGGAACACAAAATATTGTAGATATTATTGAATACTACAAAGATATTTTGACTAATTTGGAAAAAGTTTGTTTTATAAGCACAGATAAAGCATGCAGTCCTGTTAATGTTTATGGTATGTGTAAAGCTGTTTCTGAGTGTTTAATGGTTGAAAAATCTAAATATATTGATAATATTAAATTTGTAACTGTTAGATACGGTAATGTTTTAAATTCAAGAGGTTCTATTATTCCAATGTTGCATAAATTAGGACAAGATGATAATGTTGAAAAATTTAAAATCACACATCCTGATATGACAAGATTTGTAATGACTTTAGACCAAAGTGTTGATTTAATAGAACATGCTTTAGAAAAAGCGGAAAGTGGTGATATTGTTATTCCTAAATTAATTTCTTGTAAAATTACTGATTTAATTGAAATATTTAGTGAAATTTATAATAAACCCACTTTTATTGGAGGATTAAGACCTGGTGAAAAAATGTTAGAATCACTAATTAATGAAACACAATCTGATAGATTATTATTTGGAGAAGATGGTTATATGTATATTAAACCACCTTATAAAGATATTAAAACTAATAATGAAGTTAAAGATTATAATAGTAAATTAAATCCTTTGAGTAAAATTGAACTTAAAGAATATTTATTAAATTTAAATCTTATTTAAAAATATTCGGTTTAATTTTTATTTTTTTGTATAATATATATTTATGTCTCATAAAATATCTATTGTAATGGGTTATATTAACCGTAAAACCCAACTTATAAAATCACTTGAAACATTTGAAAAATCAAATCATAAAAATTATGAAGTAATTATTGTTAATGATGGTGATGAAAATTTACAAGATTTAGAAAAAGATAATATTAAAATATTTAAAAATCCAAAAAAAGAATATAATCCTTGTGCTACTTATAATTATGGATTTTTACAAGCCACTGGCGATATAATTATTATTCAAAATCCAGAATGCATGCATATTGGTGATATTTTAACTAAAATTAATGATAATCTAAAAGACAATGATTGTATGATTTTTAACTGTTATTTTTTAGAAAATTATGAACAAAATAAATTATTATACGAAACCAAAAATGTTCATGAATTTACTGCAAATAATAAAAATAAACAATGGTTCCCACAATATAATAATTGGGTAATACATCATAAATTAAATCCAAATATATTGCATTTTTGTTTAGCTATATATACAAAAAAATTAAAGAAAATTGATTATTTTGATAAAAAATATAATAATGGTTTTTGTTTTGAAGATGATGCACTTTCAAGAAAACTTAAATTATCACATATTAATACTTATTTTTATTCTGAAAAATTTAATGATGATAAAACTTTTGTTATTCATCAACATCATGAAAGACAAGTAGTTAATGCTGAAGCTATGAAAAAGTGGGAAATTAATAAAAATCATTTTATTAGAGATCATAAAAAATATGCAAAAGAATATTTAAATTTTTACTTAAATAAAAATATTATTAGTCCTAAAAATATTAATATTAATAATACTGTTAAATTAGAAACTTTTATTGATAAAAAAGAAATATATTATACCGCTAATATCGATCAAATGATTTTTAAAGAAGATTTAAATAATACTCTTAATAACTCAACATTTCATTTTACTTGTCAAGTAAAAAATTATAATAAAAAATATATAAATGTTAATAATCATAAAATGAATATTAATAAAGGAAATATTTTTTATACAGGTAAAATTAATAATCTTATTAATAATGGATTAATATTTAATTCTTCATCTGTTAAAATAACAAATCCTAAACTAATTCTTAAAGATTTAAATTATCAAAATACCGGAACTTTTATTATTGATAAACAACAATGGTTATATCCAGATGTTCCTAAAATCGCTCATATTTATATTCAAGAATTAAATTTTGATAATTTTAAAAATATTAAAAACTTTTATGATTTAAATCCGGATTGGATGATTAATATCTATTATAATAAATATAGTAATCTTAATAAAAGTTTTCTTTATTATGATTTAATTGATAATTTACAAGATATTAAAGTTATTGAATTAGATATTATAAATATTGATAAAGAATTAATTTATGATTATGTTTTTATTAAAACTCTTTCTGAAAATAATGGGTTATGGTTTAATTCTAATAATATTTCATTTACTAAAAATGTTCTAAATGAAAATTTTAATTATTTAAATTTTAATAATGATACTTATAATAATGATTTAATTATTTCTAATAATAATTCATTTTATGAATATTTATTAAGTCATATTAATATCAATTTTAAAGGTTATAATGAGTTAATGAAATCTTTGTTTAATAATTTTAATAAAATTGAAAATAATTATAATATTAAAAACTCTAATCACTTATTGACTATTAATGAAAATAATATTAATAATTATATAAAATTAACTTCTATTTTCAATAAACAAATTGAATATTTAATTATTATTAACAATAAAATTTATTATGAATATTATGCAAATGGCCTTGAGGGAGATTATACAATTGAAAATAATTATTTAATTATTGATTGGAATAATGGAATTAAAAATTATTATATTCAAAATAAAGAAAATATTTATGTATTACAAATTTTTAATAATTTTAATTTAGAAAAATATAATACTAATAATAAAACTAATTTTGCTAATTTACAAAATATTATTGATTTGCATATAAAATTAGAAGTTTTAGATGAAGTTATTACTTATTGTGATTAAATTATCCTAAAATTTTAGTATTGTGATTTATAATATTATATTGCAATTATAATGAATAATAAACGAATAATACAACTTAAAGGAGGACTTGGAAATCAATTATTTCAAGTTTTTTCTATATTATCATTAAGTATAAATAACAATACAGATTTTTATATATTGGATAATTGGTTTGATAATAATAGATTATCTTGGAAAAATTATTCTTTATTTAATAATATTAATATAATTGATAAAAATGATAAATATATAAATTACAATGAAAAAGAATTTAAATTTTATAAAATAAATATTGAAAATAATAAAGATTATATATTTGATGGTTATTTTCAATCGTATAAATATTTTTGGAATAATAAAGATAAAATAAAAGAAATTATTATACCGTTACACAAACTTGATATTTATTTACATAAATATCAAGTTTGTGTAACGGTATAATATTTATACACATCCTTCAGTATGTTATACAAAAGAATTTTGGAATTCTAAAGATAAATATGGTAATTATTTAAGATATAGAAATGATTGTCCTGAAGAAGATTTTTCATTATGGTATAGAAGTGTTAGTAATAATATTCCAATTTCAATGGTTAATGAAAATTTATTATTTTATAGAATTCATGATAATCAAATATCAACAATCAGAAAAAATATAAATAATGAATATTATAATAAACAAAACAATAATGCAGATTTTCAATTAGGTATTTTATTAAAAATAAATAATGATTATGATTTAATTAAAGAAATTAATAATAATATTTTTCCAAATAAAAAAAAATATTATTTCATAACAATAAAAGAACAAAATGATAAATTAATTATATTTTTGAAAAATAATAATATTGAAAAATATAATATTAAAATATTTGATGAAGAATTTAATTTAAAAAAAATAATTGATTTATTTGATATTTCATTAGAATTAAATTCAGATAATTTAATTTTTTTCAAAAGAGATATTAATTATTGTTGTAATAATATTAATAAATTTATTAAAAATGATGAAATTATTGAAAATGATTATTATTTAAGTGGAAGAACTCCTGTAATTAGAAAATTTTATTTATTTAACTAAAATGAAAATAATTTTAAAAATTTAAGTTTTTTTTAAATATATTAAATAATTTTTCATTTTTTAAATTTTTTTGTCCAAAATAATTTTTTATTAAGCTATTTATTAATAATATTTTCATTTTATTATAATAATCTTCATTTAAATTTGTTATTGAAAAATCACGATTAATATATTTTTGTATTCTTTCCATATCTTTTATTATTCTACAAGTTAAAAATTCTTCATTTTCTATATGAACACAATTGTATGTTGTTTCATAATTTATAACATCATTTATTGACTTTATTAAATCATTATTATTACAAGAACCTAATTTTTCTCCATCATAAAATAATTTACAACAAGATAAATCAAATTGTTCAATAGCTTCTTTAATTTTTACTTCTTCTTTCAATACTATTATTTGAATTTTTATTTCACCATCATCTAAATTATATATTTTTTTTATATAATTATTTAATTTTGTGTTAAAATATGAACTAATAATATCAATATCGACTAATTTATTATTTTGTGATGGAATATTATTTAATAATTTTTCTTCATTATGTGTGAATATATCAATATCTTGATATTCAAAATTTTTTTTACCAATACACCAAGTTATAAATGAACCACTTATAACTGAATTTGTTTCTTTTAATAATTCATTTATATTTATATTTGAAAATAAATTATTTAAATTTTTGTTAATTGTAAATAATGTGTCATTATATTTTTCATTATATTTTTCATTTATATTTTCTTTAATATGATATTTTAATTTATTATTTTCATTTTTTATACTAATATCATTTATAATATTTATAATTTCTGAAACGATCATTTCTGTTGAATTTATTTTAATTTTTTCTACATATATTTTTTTTAAATTTTTTGGAATTTTATTTATTTTCACAACATTTTTAAACAATATTAATTCTTCAATTGAATTTGGAAGATTGTTTAAATCTGTATATGAATTAGAAATTATTATTTTTTTTATACTATTTGGCAAATTATCAATATTTTTATTATTATTATTATATATTGTCAATTCTTCAATATTATTACTTAAATTATCCATTAAATAATTTTCAACATAAGATGTTTTTAAATATTTAACATTTAATGGAATATTTATTTTTTTTTCAAAATTACCATTTGTAATTATTTTTAACAAATTATTTGTATTTTCAATTTCATTATTTTGAATATCAATCAACACTTTTTTTAAATTAATATTAAATAATAAATTTAATTCTTGATTAAATTTATATCCAAAAGTTAAATGTATTAAATTTATATTATTTGATAAATTTATTTCTTGATTAAAATAATATCCAAAAGTTAAATGTGTTAAATTTATATTATTTGACAAATCTATTTCTTGATTAAAATAATATCCAAAAGTTAAATGTGTTAAATTTATATTGTTTGATAAATCTATTTTTTTATTAAAACCACTTCCAAAAGTTAAATGTGTTAAATTTATATTATTTGATAAATCTATTTCTGGATTAAAATTACTTTTAATCCAATTACCATGATATTCCCTTTCATATTGATTATTTGTTTCAATTGCTATTAAAGGATTATTATAATTACTAAACATAATTTTTTTATACTTATTAATTATATCATAATAGTTGATTAATTCTTCATTGAATTTTGGTTTAAATATTAACCAATCATCTACAATCCAGTGATTATTTTCCATTTTTATTATTTAATTTTAATAAATAAATAAAATTTCAATTTTTTTTTAATATGTTATAACTTCATAATTATTAAAATTATTAATATATTTATATTTTTTATTACATTTAACAGTTTTAAGATTTTTGGGTATTTTTCTTATTTTTAATTTATAATTTTCTAATTCTAAATATTCAATTGAATTAGGAAGATTATTTAATTCTTTTTTATACCATTGAATATGGAATTTTTTAATACTATTAGGTAAATTATCTAAATTCAAATTGGTTTCATATATAATTAATTCTTCAATATTATTATGTAAATTATCTATCATATATTGATCATTACAATACCACATATTCAAACTTTTAACATTTAATGGAATATCTATTTCTTGATTAAAACACCTTCCAAAAGTTAAATGTGTTAAATTTACATTATTTAATAAATTTATTTCTTGATTAAAACTCCATTCAAAAATTAAATGTGTTAAATTTATATTATTTGATAAATCCATTTCTTGATTAAAACACTTTCCAAAAGTTAAATGCGTTAAATTTATATTATTTGATAAATCTATATTTTGATTAAAACTCCATCCAAAAGTTAAATGCGTTAAATTTACATTATTTAATAAATCTATTTTTTTATTAAAATAATTTTCAAAAGTCAAATGAGTTAAATTTATATTATTTGATAAATTTATTTTTTTATTAAAATCATCTCCAAAAGTTAAATGTGTTAAATTTATATTATTTGATAAATCTATCATTTGATTAAATTTACTTCCTAAAGTTAAATGTGTTAAATTTATATTATTTGATAAATCTATTTCTGGATTAAAATTACTTTTAATCCAATTACCATGATATTCCCTTTCATATTGATTATTTGTTTCAATTGCTATTAAAGGATTATTATAATTACTAAACATAATTTTTTTATACTTATTAATTATATCATAATAGTTGATTAATTCTTCATTGAATTTTGGTTTAAATATTAACCAATCATCTACAATCCAGTGATTATTTTCCATTTTTATTATTTAATTTTAATAAATAAATAAAATTTCAATTTTTTTTTAATATGTTATAACTTCATAATTATTAAAATTATTAATATATTTATATTTTTTATTACATTTAACAGTTTTAAGATTTTTGGGTATTTTTCTTATTTTTAATTTATAATTTTCTAATTCTAAATATTCAATTGAATTAGGAAGATTATTTAATTCTTTTTTATACCATTGAATATGGAATTTTTTAATACTATTAGGTAAATTATCTAAATTCAAATTGGTTTCATATATAATTAATTCTTCAATATTATTATGTAAATTATCTATCATATATTGATCATTACAATACCACATATTCAAACTTTTAACATTTAATGGAATATCTATTTCTTGATTAAAACACCTTCCAAAAGTTAAATGTGTTAAATTTACATTATTTAATAAATTTATTTCTTGATTAAAACTCCATTCAAAAATTAAATGTGTTAAATTTATATTATTTGATAAATCCATTTCTTGATTAAAACACTTTCCAAAAGTTAAATGCGTTAAATTTATATTATTTGATAAATCTATATTTTGATTAAAACTCCATCCAAAAGTTAAATGCGTTAAATTTACATTATTTAATAAATCTATTTTTTTATTAAAATAATTTTCAAAAGTCAAATGAGTTAAATTTATATTATTTGATAAATTTATTTTTTTATTAAAATCATCTCCAAAAGTTAAATGTGTTAAATTTATATTATTTGATAAATCTATTTTTTGATTAAATTCCCATCCAAAAGTTAAATGTGTTAAATTTATATTATTTGATAAATCTATTTGTTGATTAAAAATATTTTCAAAAGTTAAATGTGTTAAAATAAAATATTAAAAAAATAAAATATGAAGATTATAAATCGTAAATAATATTTTAATAAAAATATTATAAGATGTAAATATATATTTAGTTCTTAATAGTACAACAATTATATGTATTGGGTATAATATAATTATTGCTATTATAACTTGAACTAGCATCCCCACCAGTAATATTCACCCAATTATCTATATCTAATGATGAATTTTCTGTTATTAATGATGGATAATAATCAAATGTTGTAAAACAATTTGAAACACGCAATCTACCAAAAGCATCCAAAGCTATTAAATATATTATAGAATATATTTTTTTATTTTTTTATCCATTTTTTAACACTATTTTTATTAATTGCCACCACATACATATTACCATCATTTCCTTTTTTTATTTTACCAACTTCATATAATGTTGCGGATTCCGATGGAGATGGTCTGTTTTTCTTTATTATTTTTTTTTTATTATTTTTATCAGCTATTAACTTCCAAATTTTTAAAATTCTTTCTTGATTAATTTTATTTTTTAAAGGGTCCATTAAATAATTCACATTTTTACTTATTTTTAATTTTTTTTTTTCATTTAATAATCTTTCAAAATTATTAAATGAAGAATCATTTAATATCATCCATGTCCAAGGAAAATCTTGTTCTCCTTTATATTTATTAACTACAGAACCATATGATTTTAGTAAAGATAATTCATCTAATTTATTTTCTACATCTTCTATTTTTAATTTATATTTTAATTTTTTTAATAATAATTTATAACAACTTTTATGACAACATAATGATTTAATTGAATATTCATCCCAAAAATCTTTTTCTGTGGAATAATATTTTCCATTTTTACTAAAACCACCCATATCATTTAATTTAAAACTTTTATCAACATTTATTAATTTATTTTCAGTAATAAGATATAAATCATCACACCATTTAAAATTATTTTTTATTTTATTTAAATCTTTAATATAATTTTCATAATTTTCTTTTAATTTATCATCTATTACTTTTTCTTTTTTACCTAATCTTGTTTTATATTTTCCACTACTTGGAATATTAAATTTACCTTTTTTTAATATTTTGTTTAATTTTTTAATATCATTATTATAATGATGAATTCCAGTTGTTGTAATACCACAAATTACACAATATATATCACGCACACCCATAATATATTAAAAATTAAAAAAAATTATAATTTCTGAAAAACAATACTTTCCATTAATAAACTTGTTATAACATATGGATCAGCATTTGAACCAGGTCTTCTATCCTCCAAATAACCCTTTTTGTCATTATAAACACTTAAAGGAATTCTAATAGAACAACCCCTATTTCTTACCCCATATTTATACTCTTCATAACTGCAAGTTTCATTTTTTCCGGTCAATCTATTATTATTTCCTTCTCCATATAAATCAATATGTTTTTTATGTGTTAATCTTAATTTTTCACAAGCTTTATAAATATGTTCCAAACCACCCTCCTCACGCATTTCTTTAGTTGATACATTTGTATGTAATCCAGAACCAGCATAATCCGCAAATGGTTTTGGTAAAAATGTAACACTACACTCATACTTCTCGGTCACTTTATTCATAATATATCTTGACATCCATAAATGATCGGAAACCTCTAAAGCATCTACTGCTCCAATTTGATATTCCCATTGACTTGTCATAACCTCAGCATTAGTTCCACAAATACTTATTCCAGCTTCTAAGCATTTATGTAAATGTTCTTCAGAAATTTCACGACCATAACATCTATCACCACCCACAGAACAATAAGAATCACTATTAAATACTCTATCGGGTCTCTCCCATTTATATGGCAATCCACTTTTATCTACAATAATATATTCTTGTTCCATTCCAAACCAAAAATCATATTCTTTACATTTTTCATATATTTCAACACAACCAATACGTTTATTTGTTGGATGAATTTTATTATCTTTATCAAATGTTTGACATAAAACTAAATATCCCAAACCAATTCCTTTATAATAAACATTATGAAACGGATTTGTAAAAAGTCTTACTGGTCTAATAATTATATCTGATTCATGACCTTCAGCTTGACCTGTTGAACTACCATCATAATTCCATTCAGAAATATCTTCTAATTCTAAATTATTTTTTTCACTATTTAAAATTTTAATCTTAGACCTTAAATTTTGATAAGCATCGATCCAAACATATTCCAATAAAACCTTCATATAAATATATGTATATATAAATATATGTATATATAAATATTAAAAAAAAATTGAAAATATTTTTATTTGAATTATTAAAATAAATTATCAAAATAAAATGTCTTGTCCTGTTTGTTATGAAGAATTATCTTTAAATAGTAATTATAATTGTATTCATAAATTGTGTGATGATTGTTTTAATAAATGGCGATTAAATAGTAATACTTGTCCTGAATGTAGATCACACGAAATTGGTTGTGATGAAAATATAACTAATGACGAAATTGATCGTGATGAAAATATAACTAATAATTACATTATAAATAACAATATAACTAATAATTATATTATAAATAACAATATAACTAATAATTATATTATAAATAACAACATAATTAATAATTATATTATAAATAACAATATAAATCAAGTATATTTAGTATAATATATTAAAATTATCAAAATATGTTGTTAAGGTGATTGATTATTTTTATTATAATATGGAACTTCTAATCCATATGTAAATGCTGGATTTTTATATAATGTTCCCCAATTTGTATTTTGAACTGGAACACAAGAACTAATACCATTATAACCACTTTCTACACAAATACCATTACAAGTTTTTTTACATTTATCAATTCCAAATTCTTTAGGCTGTGAATAATCTATATTGTCTATTGAATTAATAACATCATAAGCATTCTCTGTTATTTTATTTTGATCTACCAATGAATTATAAAAATATGTTGTTTCTAAATTATCATTCATTAATTGTTGTTTATATATTTGATTTTTATTATCCAAATATTTTTGTTGTTTATCTATTTTTTTTTGTTTATTACTTGTTGGTAATACACCTTGAGCTGTTAAACTTCTTCTATTCAATACATCTGTTTGACCTTCCGATGATAAATCATATAAATTTTTATTACTATTTAATTCTTGACTTGGTGAATTTCTATCTATAAATGGGTCACTTATATTTACCATCATTGTATTATCACTTTTATCTCCATTTAATGATGATACTCCTTTAACATTTATTAAATTATCTTCAACATCAAAATTTTCTTTATTGTCAAAATTTAATAATAAAATTGTTATTACTAATAAAATAATAATTAAATTTTCTAACATCACTTATATATATAATATTATATAAGTATTTACAATAAAAATAATTAAATATTTATTTTTTCAATCCATTTAATTTCTCCATAAATAATTCCTATTTCTTTTAACATTTGTTGTTTTTTTTCACAATTATTATCATCCGTTTCTAATTTTTCTATAGTATCCATTAAATTTATTATTTTTCTTTTTATATCTGGTATTATTAAAATAATTTGTTCTAATTTTTCTTTATATAATTTTTCTTGAATTGAATATCTCTTGATACAAAAATATTTTTTAAATATTATTATTTATTTATATTTTTTAATTTTAACATCTTATATTTTTGTTTATATTTTAAATATTTTATTTCATAATAATTACCACCATTTTGGACGAATAATTCATATTTATCAGAATTTATTGATTTACTAACTTTTTTTATATTTTTATAAAAATTTTTTGACGCCTTATTTATTTCTTCTTTATTACTCATTTCTATTTGAGGAATTATTACTTCTCCCACTCCGTTTTTTGTTTTTAATACTGCGGTGGGAACTCCCTCACTCATATACCTTTTATAAATATCCATGTGTTTTGTTTTTAATTTATTCTTATCATTTTCATTACTTATTAAAAAACTTTCAAATTTATATTTATTCTTATATTTATTTTTTATATCTTTATATATAGGCTCAAATTCATAACAAAATCCACATCCTTCACTTTTTAATAATATAATACTATCCATCACAAAAATCTTAATAATTATATTTAATAAAATTAAATTATTGTATTTTAAAAAATTATGACTGTTGACATTGTTGCTCCATACCTGGAGGTCTCATTTCACGCCTACTACGATGCTTAAAAAATCTTTCTTGATCAATATCTTCTTTATTTTCATTATTATAATTATTTATATCTTTCATTTCAATAATTTCACAATCATTATTTTCATCTATTTTATAATTATTAATAAAATCATTAAAACCTTCACAATTTAATTGACTATTTGGATAAATATACTCAAATTTAATCACTAAATTACCACTTGAAAATTCATTTGGTAATCCCAACTTTTCAATAACTCTAATATCACCTTGTTTTATTATATCTTCATTTTTAATTAAATAAGTTTTACCATTTGGATGTTCTAAATATATTTTATCACTACATAAAGCATCTTTTATATTTATCATATAATTATAAATTATATTGTGCTTTTTAATATTATATTTTTTATTTTCTTTAAATTCTAATTTAATATGTATATCATCATCCTGCATTGTTTCAAAATTATAATTACCTTTTTTTTTTAATATTATTGGTGTCATATAATCTGCATTTTTATTTATTTTAATTGTCAATTCTTCAGGACTTTCTATAATACCCCGTCCTTTACAAGTTTCACATTTAGAACTTTTTTTTATTTTTCCTGTTTGCTTACACTTATTACAAGGAATTTGTATTTGCTGTATCATTGGTCCTCTTTGTATTATTTTAATATTAATACCTCTTCCATCACATTCATTACATTTTTTCATTTCAACATTACATTTATCACATTTTTTTTGTGATTTTATTTTTACTTTTTTATTTAATCCCTCAAAAATATTTTCAACTGTTATTTTTATCAAAACCTCCTTAATTGTTTTAATATCTTCATTATTATTCATACCCATTCCACCAAATCCTTTAAATAAATCTTCAAATGGATTAAAACCACTCATATCAGGAATATTATCCATATTATCACCATATCTATCATATTTTTCCCTATTTTCTTTATCAATCAAAATATTATAAGCCTGTGATATTTCCTTAAATTTTTCAGTTGCTTCTTCAACATTCTTTGGATTTTTATCAGGATGCCATTTTGAAGCTAATTTTCTATACGCTTTCTTAATTTCACTTCCATCAGCACTTTTTGTAACACCTAATATATCATAATATGATTTTTTCTCCATAATATAATATTTATATAATACATTTTAAATATTTTTATATTATAAATTAATTATTTAAGACCTCTTTTTAATAAATAAAATAATTCTAAATTTTCTTTTTCATTTGAAGAATATTTATTAAAAGGATGTTTTTCAATTTTTCTTTTTTTATTAAAAGGATGTTTTTCAATTCTTCTTTTTTTATTAAAAGGATGTTTTTCAATTCTTCTTTTTTTATTAAAAGGATGTTTTTAAATTTTTCTTTTTTTATTAAAAGGATGTTTTTCAATTTTTCTTTTTTTATTTTTAAATAAATTTGCAATGCAAAATTTATTATAATTTATTACTTCAATATATGAAGATAAGATATAACATATGTCAGTCATAACTTTAATTATACTCAATACATATAATTTTTGTACCATTTATATTTTATTTTAAATAAAATAAAATCTAATTAAAGAAAAATCAATATATTTATTTTAGAATAATGAATAGTTATAGTATCTATGATGATTTATTCTCTTATTATGTATTTTTTATACTTAATATTAAAAACTATT